>Ga0208589_1000161_pt1 | contig 31803 bp, 20 predicted proteins | sample NGESurshal092012_2_FD_184486 | JGI IMG/M metagenome (GOLD analysis project Ga0208589, IMG submission 184486) | Arctic peat soil microbial communities from Barrow, Alaska - NGEE Surface sample F53-2 shallow-092012 (SPAdes) | ecosystem: Environmental > Terrestrial > Soil > Wetlands > Peat ...
GCCGGCGTTGTTGGCGACGCCGGACGCGGTGGCCAAACCGCCGGGCGTGCCGTTGCCCAGCGCGCCGTTGTAGACCGATCCGCCGCCGGGACCGTATGCCGTCGAGGTGAGGCTGATCGCACTGCGGTTGGAGAGGTTGCTCGTGCTAGCCAAGGTGACATTAGAGGTGGAGGAGCCGGCCGCGCCCGCAGTCCCGCTGATGACGCCGGCGGCGTCGTTCAGGCCGTTGAGGTTGCTGCCGTGCGGGCCATATATATTGTAATAGTAGCTGTAGCCGGCGGTGGAGGCGGCAGTAATGGCGGTGTCAGCCGAGAGGTTGATGCTCGCCGTGGAGCTTCCGCCGATCATACCGGTGGAATTATTGAGGGAGCTTTCGCCGGCGATGCCGCCGTCGGCGCTGGCGGTGGCGGCGAGACTGGCGAAGCCGTTCACGGCGGCAACGGGATTGATGACGGAACTGGCATTGCCCGCGGCGCCGCCGATGCCGCCGTTGCTGCTGCCGCCGCTGCCGCCATTGGCGGCTTGATTGAGTGCGAGATTGCCGGTGGTGGAAAAGGAAAATGAGTTCAGGAGCATGACGCTGGCGCCAGCGCCGCCGTTGGCGCCGGCCGCGCCTGCGCCGCCGTTGCCGCCATTAAGGGTGTCGGTGAGCGAAACGTCGCCGCCGCCGGTGGAGGTGCCGGTGATCGTTCCGAGAGTGGGAATGGCGCCGATGCCGCCGGTGAAGGTGGGGAGATCACCCTGGCCGCCGTCGCCGCCGACGGACGTGGTCATGACCGACACCGTATCATGGCTTGCATTTTGACCAGTGCCCGAGGCTGAAGCCGTCCCGCCCATCGCGCCGTTGCCGGCGATCCCGTTGTAGACGCCGCCGCCGGTCTCGCCCGTCGCGCTGGAAACCGCGGTGACAACACCCCGGCCGATGGCGGTGTTGGTTCCCGTGGCAGTCGCGGTGGCGCTGGCGTTTCCTCCCACGCCGCCGTTTTGGGACGGCCCGGCCGTCACGTTGCCGCCGTGTCCATTGGCAGCGGCGTTGGCGCTGCTGTAGATATTGCCGTTGGAGGCGACGCTGGTGACGGCGGTGGATGTTCCGCCGGAGCCGGCTGGGCTTCCTGGCGTGTTGGTTCCCTGGCTGTCGCCGGCTCCGCCGCCGTAGGCGTTGGTGTAGGCGGTGATACCCACGAGATTATTCTGCGGAAGATTCAGCGTGGAACTGGCATTGCCCGCATTGCCGCCGAACGCGCCGTCGCTGCCGCCGCTGTTGCCGCCATAGCCAGTCTGCGTCAGAGTCACGCCGTAAGCGCTGGAGCCGGTGACGCTGTTGGTCAGCGAAACATTCGCGCCATTTCCGCCAGCCGCGCCGTTGGAGCCAAACCCGCCGTTGCCGCCATAGGCGATGCTGCGCACGGACACAGTCGCGGAATTCGTGGATACGCCCGTCACGGTTCCCAGAGAGCCGGCGACGCCGTTGCCGCCGTGGAAGCCCGCGCCGCTGCCGGTTCCGCCACTGCCGCCGATGCTGGTGGCCTGAACATCAACGCCGTCAGGTCCGGCGCTGGTTCCGGAGGCCGTGGCGAAGGCCCCGCCGCCGGCCCCGCCACTGCCGTTGACGCTGGAAACATTTCCGCCAATTTCACCTTCAGCGCTGGATCGCACCGTGACCGCACTCAAGCCGACAACCGTTCCGGTGCTGACTGCCGTGGCGCTGGCGGTTGAATTGCCGCCCGCCCCGCCGCTGGCGCTCGTGATGCCGGTCTGGGCGCTGCCGGAATTGGCCCCCGCGTTGGCGTTGGCCGTTGCGAGGATGCCGCTGTTGGACGTCAGACTGATCGACGCGTTGGAATTGCCGCCCGCATTGGGAGTCGCGCCCTGGTTGTTGCCGGCGGTTCCGCCGAGGGCGACGACCGTGCCGGTGAAATACGTCATGCCGTTTTGGCTGAGGTTGAATATCGAGGAGGCGTCGCCGGCATGTCCGCCCTCACCCGCGGTGCTGTTGCCGCCGAAGCCGCCAAACGCGCTCTGCGTGAGCGTGATATCGCCGAAAGTTGAACCCGACACGACATTGTTCAGCGTGACGCCCGCGCCATTGCCGGCGGTTGCGCCATCCACCGCTGCGCCGCCGTAGCCGCCATAGTCAGCGGCAATCGCGGTGACGGCGCCGCCGCCCGTGCTCGTGCCGGATACAACGCCGGCAAAAGTTCCGGCAACGCCGTTGCCGCCGGTGTGGCCGGCCGTATCGCCCTGCCCGCCACTGCCGCCCGCCGTTGAGACGCTGACGTAAACGGCGTCGGGACCGGCGTTGGTCGCGCTGCCTGAAGCGATCGCGACGCCGCCGGTGGCGCCGTTGCCCGGTATGTCGTTGTAGACTCCGCCGCCGGTCGGCCCATTTACACTAGAGTTGACGGTCACGGCGCTGAATCCGGTGTACACGCTGGTTGCCGTGCCGGTGGCGCTGGCCGTCGCGGTGCCGGCCGTTCCGCCGTTGCCGCCGGAGCCGGCGTTGACGTTGCCGCCGTGGTTGATGTTGTTATTCGCGGTGGCGGAGCTTGAAACGTTACTGTCGGCAGTGAGGTTGATGGTGGCGGTTGAATTCGCGCCCGCCGCGCCGTTGCCGGTCTGGCTGTCGCCGGCGGTTCCGCCGTTGGCCACGACCGATCCCGTCAGGCTTGCCAATCCGTTTTCAGTGAGTGAAAGCGTGGAGGCGCCAGCGCCACCCGCGCCGCCCGTGCCGGTGCTGCTGCCCCCGTTGCCGCCGGTGGCGTTTTGCGCCAGTGATAAACCGCCGGCGGTGGAACCACTGACGACGTTATTGAGCGTTTCAGTCGCTCCAGCGCCGCCGCGAGCGCCCAAAACGCCTGCGCCGCCGGTGCCTCCGCTGGCGTTAGCGGCGACGGACACGGTTCCACTTCCGCCGGAGATTCCCGAGACCGCGCCGAATGAGGCGATGCCGCCGTTACCGCCGAGGAATCCCGCGCCCGCGCCCGTGCCGCCGGTGCCGCCGTTGGCCGCGGCACTGACGTTGACTGCGTCGGGGCCGGCATTCACGCCCGTCGAAGATGCGATGGCTTTCCCGCCGTCGCCTGCCAGGCCGGAAAGTCCGTCGGCAATTCCAGCGCCGATCTGGCCGTATGCGGTGGAGTTGGCGGTCACAGCGCTGAATCCAGCGGCCGTGCTGGTTCCGGTTCCCTTGGCAATTGCCGTGCTCGTTCCCGCCGCGCCCAGGAAAAACGAACTAAGATTGTACGCGTTGCCGGCCGAGCCGTATTCGAATGACATCGCAGTAGCGAGGATGTCGCTGTCGGCGGTGAGATTGACGCTGGCGGTGGAGTTGCCGCCGCGCCCGGTGGTTGCGCCGGCCTGATTCGAGCCGCCGTTGGCGTACGCATCGCCGCCGGTATTGCCATATGAAATGGAAGTCGCGGCCAGGGACGCCAGGCCGTTCTGGCTATAGGCCAGAAGGGAGGTGCCGTCGCCGCCCGCGCCGCCGCTGCCGCCATAACTAAGGCCGCCGGCCCCGCCGGTGGCGGTTTGCGAGAGCGTGAGCGCGCCGATGGTGAGCCCGGCAACGGCGTCCGTCAGCGAAGCCGCGGAGCCTGCGCCGCCGTTGGCGAAGCTCTGGCCCGTGCCGCCGCTTCCACCGGTAATGACAGCGGCCACATAGACGTTACCCGCCCCGCTGGAGGTGCCGATGACGCTATTGGGGTTGACGACGGCGCTTCCACCGATTCCGCCCGCCCCGCCGATTGCAGAGGCGGAGCCGCTTGCGCCTCCCGCGCCGCCGTTACCGCCGGTCGCGGAGATGTTGATGACAACCTGGTCGCTGGTGCTGTTAGCAGCGGTCCCGGAAGCGGTCGCACCGCCGCCATTGCCGGCCGCCCCGCCAGGGCCGCCGGGAGCAAAGCCGTTGCCGCCGCTACCGCCGTTGCCGCCGGTCGAGGAGATGGACACGTTAGTTGGCCCGGCCACGGGAGTTGGGTTGCCGCCTGTGGCGCCGGCTGATCCGCCATTTCCGCCGGCGGCTCCCGCCTGACCGGCCGTGACGCCGTTGCCGCCGTTGCCCGCCGTACCGCCGGTGGCGGTGGCAGTATTGGTTGTATCGGTGCTGGATGCATTGGCTGTGGTGGGGCCGCCGTCAGTTCCGTTGGATGCCGCGCTACTGGCGGTTCCGTCCGCGCCTGTGACCCCGGCGGCGCCGGTTTCAGTATCCGACGCGGCAATGGCTTTTGATGCCCCCAAGGTCATCAAAACCGCCAACCCAATGGCCGACCAATTCTTACGCGACGAGCGAACTGTGCGCATGACATCTCCCTTCCCAAAGAGACAATATTAAATTTAGTTATTGGGCTAACGGCCGGGCACAAAAAAATGCGATGGCACCCTTCCCAGGCCGCGCACTCACGCCAATCGCTCAATCATATTCAGTTTTCTTCATTTTTGCAAGAAAAATCACTCAAAACCGCCGGTTTTATCGGTCGTTCCTCGCCCCATTAAATCTGGCAATTTTACACTATTGAACACCCGGCCATTCCCATTAGAATTGTCGGATTACCCTGTTCCAGGAGTAGGCCGTGATTGTTGTGATGAATCCCCAGTCGCCCCAGGAGACCATCGACCGCGTGGTCCGGGAGATCGAACGCATGGGCTGCCAGGCCCACCTCTCCCAGGGGCGTTTCCGCACCGTCATCGGCGCGGTCGGCGAAGACGGGGACATCGACCACAACCACCTGGCCTCCCTCGACGGCGTCGAAAAAGTCGTTCCCATCATGAAGCCCTACAAACTCGCCAGCCGCGAGTTCCATGAGGACGACACGGTCATCGACATTGGCGGCGGCAAAACGCGGGTTGTTAAGGTCGGAGCCAACCACGCGCTGGCCATCGCCGGACCCTGCGCCGTCGAAAACGAAAAAATGCTCTGGACCATCGCCCGCCACGTCCGCGCCGCCGGCGCGACGGTCCTGCGCGGCGGCGTCTACAAGCCCCGAACCAGCCCCTACTCGTTCCAGGGACACGGCGAGCCTGCTCTGAAATGGATGCGAGCCTGCGGCGACGAACTGGGCCTGCCCATCTGCGTGGAAGTCATGGACACGCGGCAGGTCGAGCTGATGGAGCGATATATCGACTGCTTCCAGATCGGCGCCCGCAACATGCAGAACTTTGATCTGCTGCGCGAGGTCGGCAAAACCCGCAAGCCCGTTCTCCTAAAACGCGGCCTCGCCGCCAGCGTCAAAGACTGGCTATTGTCGGCGGAATACGTCCTCAGCCAGGGCAACCGCGGCGTTATTCTCTGCGAGCGCGGCATCAAAACATTTGAAGACAGCATTCGCTATACGCTGGATGTCACCAGCATCCCCGTCATCAAGCAGTGGTCGCACCTGCCGGTGGTTGTTGATCCATCCCACGCCGCGGGCAAACGCGATTATGTATCGTCACTGGCCTGCGCGGGAATGGCGGCGGGGGCGCATGGCGTGATTGTTGAAGTTCATTATTGTCCGTCAGAGGCCCAATGCGACGGCCCGCAGGCCTTGCTTCCCGAAACGTTCATCGAACTCATGGGCCAACTGCGAAAAATCGCCGCCATATTCGGAAAAGAATTCGCCGACGCCCCGGAACCAGCCCATGTAATTTAATAAAGGATAGATGGGAATTCATAGGAATTTGAGCCGAGGAATTCAGTTTAAAGTTTTCAGTTTTCAGTTTTCAGCTTGCGATATCCGGGCATTTAGCTGAAAACTGAACACTGAAAACTTCAAACTCTATATCGATCTCGCTGTTCGTCCCCTAATCCCAGTCTAATTGAAAATGACTAGAACCCCCTTCGTTGCCGGAAACTGGAAAATGAACACCCATCGCGCCAGCGCGATCGCCCTGGCCAAGGGGATCGCCGCCGTTGCGCCGCCGAATGTGAATGTCGGCATGGCTCCGCCCTTTGTTTACCTGGACGCGGTCGGGCAGGCCATCGCCGGCAGCTCCGTGCTTCTCGGCGCTCAGGATGTCTATTTTGAGCCAAATGGCGCGTTCACCGGCGAAATCTCGCTGGAGATGCTCAAAGACCTCGGCGTGAAATTCTGCCTGTCGGGCCATAGCGAGCGGCGGCATGTGTTGCTTGAGCCGCCCGATTTGGTGGCCAAAAAGGCCCGGGCCATTTATGCTTCCGGCCTGACACTGGTTCATTGCGTGGGTGAGACTCTCGCCCAGCGACAGGGAAACGAAACACTGGCCGTTGTGCGGCGGCAGATCGACGAATTGTCCGATGACATGCAGGAGACCGCCCGCCTGGTGATCGCGTACGAGCCGGTCTGGGCCATCGGAACCGGACACACCGCCACGGACGCCCAGGCTCAGGAGGTTCACGCCTTCATCCGCTCCGAAATGGCCCATCGCTGGAACAAGAATTTTGCCGACCAGGTACGGGTCATTTACGGCGGCAGCATGAAACCCGACAATGCAAAGGGCCTGGTGAACCAGACTGATGTAGACGGCGGCCTCATCGGCGGCGCGGCGCTTAAGGTTGACGCCTTCGGGCCTATCCTGAAAGCGGCGGCGGAGAAGATGCACCATTAATAGCGAGGAAAGAAAATTAGCCACAGATGAACACAGATGCACACAGATAAGAAATTTGAAATCTGAAATCTGAAATCTGAAATCTGAGATTTGAAATCGGGATTTTGGATTATCTGTATTTCACCTGATTTATATCTGTGGCCAAAATTCTTGTCTTATCTGTGTGCATCTGTGTTCATCTGTGGCAAAATTGAATTTGTATTATCCGTCTTTCATCTGATTTATACCTGTGGCTAAATTGAATTTAGATTCGGAGTTGAAGCGATGCAGTTCTTTTATTATTTCCTCACCACCCTGTTCCTGATCATCTGCGCACTTTTAGTGCTGATGATTCTCATCCAAAAAGGTCGCGGCGGCGGCCTTGCCGGGGCGTTTGGCGGCGGTGGCGGCAATTCCGCGTTCGGCACCAAGACTGGCGATGTGCTCACCTGGGTCACAAGCTGTACTTTCGCCCTCTTTGTGATTCTCGCCGTCGCCATGAACCTGGTGGCCAACCGCATTGGCAACCCCACGAAGACGGCCATCGCGCCCATTCAGCAGCCCAGTGGTCCCACCGATGTCCCCATTTCCGGCGCCGCGCCCACCACACGGCCATAACCGTAAGTCGAGAATTCCATGATTGTCAGCATGACCGGTTTTGGCGACGCCGCCGCACAGCGCAATGGAACGCATTATTCCGTTGAAATTCGTTCGCTGAATAACCGCTTTTTCAAGCCCACCATCAAGCTCCCCGACGCCGTCAGTGGACTGGAGCCGGAGATCGAGACCCTCCTGCGCCAGCGCCTCATCCGCGGCACCGTCACCTATATCCTCAAGGTTCGCCTCGATTCCGCCGCCGCCGCTTATCACATCAATCTCGAAGCCCTCACCTCTTATGTGAATCAGCTCCAGAGCATCGGCGGACTCGATAAGTTGGTGCGAATCGACCTGGCCACCCTCGTCCAGCTTCCCGGCGTATGCCAGGAGCCGCGCGACGAAAGCGACGAGATCGCCACGCACGGCGACGTGATCCGCGAACTCACCAACACCGCCGTCAACAAACTGCTCGCGATGCGCCGCCGTGAAGGCGAAGCCCTTCACACCGAACTCATGGGCCACACCAGCGCCATCTCGCAAAACCTCGAGGAAGTGCGTAAGCGCGCCCCCGCGGTCGTCGAGGAATATCACAAACGACTCTCCCAACGCGTCAACCAGTTGATCAGCAAGGCGGAGCTGAAGGTGAACGAATCCGACCTGATCAAGGAAGTGGCGGTCTTCGCCGAACGCGCGGACATCTGTGAGGAAATCCAGCGCCTGGGCAGCCACCTCGAATCGTTCGAACATTCGTGCAAGAGTTCCGAACATGCCGGCCGCAAGCTCGACTTCATCGCCCAGGAGATGCTCCGTGAAGCCAATACGATTGCATCCAAAGCCAACGACGCCGTAATCGCCACACATATCGTGGAAGTGAAGGGCCTGATCGACCGACTTAAGGAACAGGTCCAGAACGTGGAATAACGGCGAACAATGACCACCCCAACATCCCATTCCGGCCTGTTGCTCGTGCTTTGCGGCCCCGCGGGGGTTGGCAAGAGCACTATCTCCCGCCAGCTTTCGGGGTCGATGAATATTCTCTACACCGTCAGCGCTACCACGCGTCCGCACACACCCGGCGATGACATCGGCAAAACCTACCAGCACATTTCTGCCGACGAGTTCTTCCACCGACTCGACGGCGACGAGTTTCTTGAATACGCCCAGGTGTATGGCAATTATTACGGCACGCCCATGCACCCCACGCTCGACCAGCTTGCCGCCGGGCGCGATGTCCTGCTGGAAATTGACGTTCAGGGCGCATTGCAGGTTCGGGATATGTACCCCCAGGCGGTGCTGATCTTTATATTACCGCCGGATGAGCCTACACTGTTGCGGCGTTTGCGTGACCGCGGCCGCGACACCGAGGAGGAGATATCCCGCCGTTTCCGTGCCGCCAAGCGGGAAATCCGCATGGCCCGCGGGTCGAAGGCGTTTGATTTCTGGGTTACCAACGACCAGGTGGACCACGCCGTCAACCGAATCTGTGAGATCGTGCGGCAACGACGCGGCGCGTAAAGGCGAGATCGCTTATCGCGATTGCATTCAAGGGTTTAAGAGTTGAAGGGTTCAAGGGATTTCAATCCCTTCAACTATTTCTCCCTTGAACCCTCGAACACACAATGGACGCAGCCCGCTTTTTATCGTAAACTGCCCAGCCTTCTTTTCCCCTCTCCCTGTACTCAGGGGGAGGGTTAGGGTGGGGGTTCTTCCGTCTTTATTTGAGGAGTCTATGATCGAAGCATTGAAGAGCGATGATATTGTTGCCAAGGTTGGCGGACGTTTTAAGCTGACGGCGTTAATTCAAAAACGCCTGTTGGAGTTAATGGACGGCGCCCGCCCGCTCGTTGAGCGCGGCCACATGACCGACCTCGAACTGGTCGTTCAGGAGATCGTTCAGAACAAGATCGCCATCGACTACGCCGCCAGCGGATTGCTTGAGCCTAAGCCACACAAGTGAGCAACGCATGTCTGCGGCGTCAAATGATCTGTCGCTGAAGGGACGCGAGATCGTCGTCGCCGTCTGCGGCGGCATCGCCGCTTACAAGGTGGCCGAGGTTGTAAGCCATCTCGCGCAGCGCGGCGCCGGCGTGACCGTCGCCATGACGCGCGACGCGCGACGATTCATTGCCCCCCTCACTTTCGCCGCTCTCTCCGGCCGCCCGGTTCTGACTCGCGCCTTTTCGCGCGATGACATTGAAGGCGTGCGCCACATCGCCGTGACCGAGCGCGCCGATCTGATGCTCGTCGCCCCCGCGACTTCCAACACGATCGCGCGTGTCGCCAACGGAATCTGCGACGAACTGATAAGTCTGATGGTCGCCGCGGCGGCCTGCCCGGTGGTTTTCGCCCCGGCGATGAACAACCGCATGTGGGAAAACCCCATCGCCAAAGAAAACCGCGAGAAACTCGCCCGCCTCGGCTATCGCTTTATCGCCCCCGAAGAAGGCTGGCTGGCCTGCCGGAACATGGGGGCGGGGAGACTCGCCGACCCGCAGAGGATTATTGATGAGGTGACGGCGATGCTGAGGATGTCTACCTCATCAAACGCCTCTCAAAGCGCCACTTCCCACTAAATAGGAATTCCATGATTCCCAGGGAAATCCCGGCAAAAACTTGTCTCCGGCAATTATCCATCGTAAACTCATGAAATGATCGGAATTCGAGGACATTTTGACGGCAAGGTAATCGTGCTCGACGAGCCGGTCGATCTCCCGCCTCAAGCTGAAGTTATTGTTCTTGCCAACGCCGAGAACAAAGCTGTCGCCGATCAGCTTGAAGCAGAGACTCGCGAATACTATCAAACTCAGACCGCTGAAGATGCAGCCGAGGATGAGGATTGGGCGCGGGCGTTCCAGGCGCACCCTCAGGTTTGGAATGAGGAGTAGTCCGTCAGGTGGATAAGGGATTTCCACAACGTGGTGAAATTTGGATGTTAGAGCCACCCGGTGAGAGCAAAACACGTCCGGCTTTAATCGTCTCCCTTGACTCAAGGAATCAATTCGGAAATTCAGTCTTGGTCGTGCCTTTGACCACCAACCTTCGACCCGCCAATACGCATGTGCTCCTGCCTAAAGGACAGTGCGGATTACCCGCACACTCGATGGCCCGTTGTGAAAACGTAAACTGCGTGCCAAAATCAAGCCTTCGACGTGGAAGCCTTTCAGGCAAAATCAGTCCTTCATTGCTGCAGGAAATCGAACGCTCCCTTATGCGCTCTGTCGGCATCACCGTAACTCCATAGCTGGGTGCAACCCCATGCAAATCCTCCTCACCGCCGGCCCCACTCACGAACCCATCGACCCGGTTCGCTTCCTCGGGAACCGCAGCTCCGGCCGCATGGGCGCGGCCATCGCACAGGCCGCCATTGAGGCCGGCCATTCCGTCACGCTGATTCTCGGCCCCGCCACCGTAGCCATGCCCGAAGTAAACCATCTCATCGAAGTCCAAACCGCCGCCGATATGCTGAGCGCCGTCCTGCGAGAATGGCCGAACCACGACATTCTTATTATGGCCGCCGCCGTCGCGGACTTTCGCCCCAGGCTCATCCACACCGGCAAGCTCCCGCGCCACGGCGATCTCACCATTGAATGCGAAGCCACCGAAGACATCGCCGCCGCCGCCGCGATGGCTCGCCAGCCGCGCCAGAGAATCATTGGGTTCAGCCTCGAATCCGAAGGCAATATTCAGCGTGCCCAGGACAAATTAAAGGCGAAAAATCTTGACCTCATCGTTTACAACCCCCCCGCCACCATCGGGAGTGATACGGTTGAAGCCGTGCTGATTTACCCGGACGGCCGCGTGACTCCGCTTCCCTCGTCGTCAAAGCAGATATTCGCCCAAACTCTCATTGAACACATCGCTCATCTTTGATCCTCCCCCTCTCAGTCCTCAGTCCTCTGCACTTCTTAAACACTTCCCCATTGTTCGTTTCTCATAAAGATTATCGCCTGAAAGCCGAAATGGTGTATAGTCGGCCTTCACCCAAGATGCTCGCAGCAAGTGGCACAGCTTCCCACCGCCGCCCGGCCCATCACAAGGCCCATGAGCCGAACTCCGTCCGCCTCGCCGCCATTGATGTCGGCTCCAACAGCATTCACATGATCGTCGCCCAGGCCGACGCCGATGGGTCGGTCACCACGCTGTGGCGGATGAAGGAACCCGTCGGCCTTGGCCGCCTGAGCTTCCCTTCAAAGCGGCTCAACAACGAAGCCATGGACCGCGCCATCGCCGTCCTTGACCGCTTCAAGCAACTCGCCCTTCAGCGCCAGGCGGAAAAGACCATCGCCATCGCCACCAGCGCCATCCGCGAGGCCACCAACGGCGGCGATTTTCTCGAACGCTGCCGCCGCGAACTGGGGCTGGTGGTGAAAGTCGTCAGCGCCCGCGAAGAAGCCCGCCTGATTTATCTCGCCGTGCGCCACGCCATGCACTTGAAAGATTCCCCCCACCTCATCATCGACATCGGCGGCGGCAGCGTGGAATTCATCGTCGGCGACCAAAAGCGGCCGCTGCTGCTGGAAAGCCGCAAGTTGGGCGCTTCGCGCATGACCGCGACCTACGTCAAATCCGACCCGATCGAAAAATCGGAGTTGAACCAGCTCATCGCCCACTACGACGAATCGCTCGTTCCGCTCTGCCGGCAAATCGAATCGCTCAAACCGATCAAAGCCATCGGCACCAGCGGAACCTTGGAAAATGTGGCCGCCATGTGCGGATCGGAGCACACGGCCAATGGGGACGGCGAACATCTCGCCGTCATCGAGCGCCCGCGACTGGAAAAGCTTGTCGAAGAACTGGTGGAGAGCCGGGCCAAGGACCGCGCCAAGATTCACGGCCTCGATGACCAGCGCCGCGACCAGATCACGGCCGGGGCGGTCCTCATCAACGAGGTCTTCCGCCGCCTGCATCTGAAGCGCATGCAGATCTGCCCCGCCGCTTTACGCGAGGGAATACTGCTGGATTATCTCTCGCGGCATCTGCCGGATTTGGCGATTCGCCGCGAAGTCCCGGACGCGCGCCGCCGAAGCGTGCTGGACCTGGCCCGCCGCTGCGACTGGCACCGGACCCACTCCGAGCAAGTCGCGTCAATCTGCCTGTCGCTCTTTGATCAGTTGCGACCCTTTCACGGCCTGGGCAATTCCGAGCGCGAACTCGTCGAGTACGGCGCCATGCTCCACGACATCGGCTGGCACATCGGACGCCAGAGCCACCACAAGCACAGCATGTATCTGATTCTTCACGGCGACTTGAAGAATTTCAGCGGCGATGAAGTGGCAATCATCGCCAACATCGCACGGTATCACCGCCGGGCAACGCCGAAGGTTAAGCATGACAGCTATGCCATGCTTTCAGCGCGAGCCAGGCATATCGTGAACGTTGGCTCCGCCCTGTTGCGCCTCTCTGACGGCCTGGACCGCAGCCATTCCAGCGTGATTCAGAATTTGCGCTGCCGCATTGATGGGAAAAAGGTCCGGTGCACTATTACGGCTCGGTCCGATGCCGAACTGGAAATCTGGGGGGCGCGGCGGAAAATGAAATGGTTTAATAAAGTCTTCAATGCGGACATTGAGTTTGAACTCGCCAAGCGGTGAGCTCTGGCTAAACGGCGAGCGTTTAGCCGCGGCATTTATGCCGCGCGCCCGACCGCTCCGAATACCTATTCCAACGTCTCATCAAACTGCAATTTATTCCCGAACGGATCAACCACCTGCACATACCGCGACCGATGTTCCGACTTCTCAATTCCCGGCCGCATGTATCCATACCCCTTGGCCATGATCTCCGAGTGATAGTTTTCCAACCCGCGAACGCGAATAAACGCCTTCGCCCCGGGGCAGCAGTCGCCATGGTACTCGGATAAATGCAGCTTCAGTCCGCCCAGCGAGACCTGCATATACACCGGCGAAACATCCGGGAATTTGTGTTCCCAATCGACTTTGAAGCCGAGAAAGCCAACGTAGAATTCCTTTGCCTTGGCAACATCGAAGATGCGAAGGACGGGAATGGTTTCGAGCACTTCCAGCGGCATGGCGGTCTCCTTTGCATAGAGACTATAAGGGGTCGAAACCAGTTTAAGCACGTCGCCGGGAAAAAGCGTGTTCAAGTTGCCTCTTCTCATGTCCGCCATTACAACTTCCCTCATGCGACCAACTTACCTCGCCCTATTTATCTGCGGAGTTTTCGCCTCGACACTTTACGCCCAAACAACCCGACCCTCGCGGCCTACCTCACGTCCTGACCCGTTGGCCTGGCTCTCGACCAATCCCAATAGTCCGGTCGCGTCCGGGGCGCATTTGCAAAAGCTCGGCGAGGGCTTCATCTTCACCGAAGGCGCCACCTCCGACGACAAGGGCAATGTCTTTTTCGTCGATCAGGACAACAACCGCATCATGGAATATTCCATCGACGGCAAGATGTCCGTCTGGATGCACCCCAGCGGCTACGCCAACGGCATGTGCTTCGATTCCAGCGGCAATCTCATCGCCTGTGCCGATGAAAAGAGCGCGCTCTGGTCCATCGCGCCGGACAAAACGGTCACCGTCCTGATCTCCAAATATCAGGACAAATACATGAATGGCCCCAACGATGTCTGGATTCGCCCGGACGGCGGCATGTATCTCAGCGACCCCTTCTACAAACGAACCTGGTGGATCGAACGCGGCCCGAAAATGGAGCAGGACAAGCAGTGCGTTTACTACTTCTCGCCGGATCACAAAACACTGACGCGGGTAATAGATGATTTCCAGCAGCCCAACGGCATCATCGGAACTCCCGACGGCAAAACCCTCTACGTCTCCGACATTCGCGGCGGCCACACTTACAGTTACACGATTCAACCTGACGGCTCACTCACCGACAAAAAACTCTTCACCAATATCGGCTCCGACGGCATGACCATCGACTCCGACGGCAACATCTACACCACCAGCCGCGGCTCGGTGCAGATCACCGATAAAGATGGAAACCTGCTCGACACCCTCCCCGTGCAGGGGGCCAACTGCTGCTTCGGCGGGGCCGACGGACATATGCTTTTCATCACGGCGCGAAAGGAAGTGTGGGGGTTGGAGATGAAGACGCATCGGGTGGGGCCGCAGTAGCGCCTACAAGACCCTCACCCCAGCCCTCTCCCAGAGTACTGGGCGAGGGGGTCATTCAGAGTGAGTGCTACGTCACCGCCGGCGTTCCCAGCCGGTCGGCGCGCTCGCGCAATTCCCTGACCCACGCATCCGCCAGCCGCGGCACCGCCGCCAACTCAAGCGTAAGGTTTAAGTCTTTTTTATGATGATGCAATATTCGGTTGGCCCGCGCCACCGGCCAATCGGCGTTGGCGCGATGCAGCCGCGTGACCGTCTGCCCCGGCTCGATATAGCCTTCCTCGATCACGCGCAGATACCAACCCGTGCGGCCATTCTTGATCACCAGCGCGACCAGCTCGTTCATTCGCCAGCGCCGCGCCAATTTCCAGCACGGCTGCCGCGGCTGGCTGACCTCAAACACCGCCCCGCCGATCCGGTAGACATCGCCGATGTACACGGTCTCCTCGGATAATCCCGCGATGGTCAGGTTTTCGCCGAACGCGCCGTGCGGGAATTGTTGGCCCGTCTCGGCGAGCCAGCGCGGATAATGGTCGGCGCTGTAGGCCAGCACGGCTTTATCCACGCCGCCATGATGCTTCATATCCGCCTGGCCGTCGCCGGCCAGATTGGTTGTTGACGCCAGGATCGGCCCCGCCACCGGCGTCTTGAAAAACCCGGTCGTCCACTCCTGATCGTGTGTTTCGCTCGCGTCGGGCCGTCCATACGTTTGCGGCCTGGCAATCTGAATGGAGAGCAAGCGTGCGGGCATAAAATGTTTTTCCCATCTTCCGCGAGAAAATCAACAGAAAAATAAAATCCTGGAATCCAAACTCAACTTCCGCGTTCTAAGAAGCCCCCGGATGGCCATCCGGGGGCTTTGTGCCAATTGACTCTTCAATTGCGTTGCATCTGGTTTCATGCGGGCAATACCGCACCTGCGCCTGACGGCATTCCCGGCGCAATCGCCGGCATGGAACCGCCCGTCGATTCGACCAGGACTTTGCGAATCTCCTCGATTTCCGAATGACTGCGACTGCGGCCGACAACCAGGAAAATTCCGACCAGAAGATAAGCGCCAAAGATGTACGGCTGCACGTTGGCCGGGAACGGCGGAACCGGATAAACCAGCCCGACGATCGGCACAATCAGGAGCAACTCCGCCATCACGCACACCGCGATATTCCAGGGCTTGAGTTCGCCGATCTTTTTGAGATAGAACGGCGTGGCAAGCGAAATCAGCACATAGGCGCCGCTGAATCCCATCGCGCCGAACAGACCGGCGGCATTGAACGCATCAAACGGCACGGCAATTCCGTCCGATCCGGACGCGCCCATGTACGAGAGCAGCATGAATGCCGTCGGTATCAGGAACTGGATGACCGCGAAAACGGCCAGCGATACGTGCGGTGTCAGATTGTGCTTGTGGCTGCTTCCCATCGAGATCGGGAAAACGCCGTAGCGGGCCATGGTGAACAGGATTCTGGAGCCTGCATTCATGCAAGACATGGCCAGAGCGAAAAAGCTGGCCATGGCGCCAATGGAAATGATGACGCCCATCCACGGCATGCCCATGTTGGAACTGAGCGTCGAAAGCGGCGCATCCAGTTGATCCAGCGAGGGGTTGTTGTTAGCCAGTGCGTGCGTTTCGACGTAGGTGATAAACACGAAGAACGCGCCGGTGATGAGAAGACTGGCGATCACAGCGCGGGGGATCATGATCAGGGGTTTTTTGGCTTCTTCGCCGAATGCGGTGGCGCATTCGAAGCCCACCAGACTGAAGATGGCCACCACAACACCCAGGCCGATGTCTTTCAGACCGTGACTGGCCATGGGGTGAAGCTGCGCGCTGTCCACCGCGCCGGTTTTACACAATGTTACGATGGCCAATATCATGATGACCAGAACCGATACCCCCTCCAGCATCAGCATCAGCAGGGTTGAGAATGTGATGTCTTTAACGGCCAGAATCCAGGACGACAAGACGCAAACACCGAACAGCGTGATCCACGGATGAGCCAGATACCCGGTCGCGCCGGCCTGCGTGAGCAGCTTGGTGGCGAAATGCGTGAAGCCGGTCACGCCGGCGATTCCGATGAACATGTACGCGAAAATCAGGCACCAGCCGGAAATTCCGCCGGCCTTGGGGCCAAGGCCCTTGACGGTGTATTCGTACATGCTGCCGGCGGAGGTGTAGCGCTTGGCAAACTGATTGAGGCTCATGGCCACGAACAAAAGCATGACGGTGCCGAAGAGATAGCAAAGCCACCCAGCGGTGCCGGCGGTGCCGTACATCAATGGCACGATCAACGCCGCGGTCATGCTCGGCGAGATGAGTGCGATGGCTTGTGCGCTGACCTCCCAGAAATTGAGCGCATTTGCCTTCAACTTCGTATGGGTGTCCTTGACGGTTTTGGCGTAATCAACGGCGCTCATGGCGAACTCCTTCGCGGAGCCAACGGCTTCCGCGCGCTACCTCTCCCACGAAGGCTCCGCATACGGCAACGCGCCGATACACCGACCCCTTCGGGTCCTCGTCCGCCAAAGTTTTTCGTTTCGTTTCCTATCCGACGAATCGCGCCGCCTCCGATTCCGCTTGTTTGCGCCGTGGATTCAGCGCCAGCGGGATCGGGCAGGCAACGAGAATGAGATGCGCGTCAACGCCATCGAGTGCATCCAGACGATGTGCCAGACGCGAATCAAAGTGGGCAGAGTCCCCGGCTTCCAGGACATATTGTCGTCCTTCAACGGAGAGCCGGAGCCGGCCCGATGTGACCGTGAGCCATTCTTCGCCGTCGTGCTGATACGATTCGACGCCCGCCCGATCGGCCGGCACAGTAACGGCGATCGGGTTCAGGTTGAACGGCTTGGTCGAGCCGGAGAGCGGTTGGTAGGTTAGTCCATTCACAAACTGCGCCGCATTACTTCCGCCGCGAACTATCACACAATCCGCAGCCTGATCAGGCTGCTCAAAGAGCGTGGCAATCGAAACATTCAGAGCCTTGGCAATCGACCCCAAAGCCCCCAGCGAAGGCTGCCTCTCGCCGCACTCCAAGCGGCTGAGAAACGCCTTCGACAGGCCGGTCAGTTCCGCCACGTTTTCCAACGTCCAATCGCGCGATTCTCGCAACGCCCGCAGACGGCTGCCGAGCGTTTGAGTGATCTCCTGAGCGTGTTCGTGGATCGTGGCCATTGGCGAATATATTAACGATGAGTTGCCTGCGTGTCAACAAAAATCTTTTCAGATCGACTAAAGTTGCCTTCTTGGCATCTTATTGAGCGATTTTGAAAAATACTTGCGAACCATTCGCCATTTAGCCGCGGCACTTGTGCCGCGCGCCCAACCGCTCCCCACCTGATTTGACGTAAATTTCAAAATCCCCATTGCCCCTCCATTGTCCCCATTCGTGGAACCGCATAGGTTGGACTTCATGCCCGCCGAAACGACAACATCATGGCAGCCCGGGATCGATCTTCCCTGCATTTTGCCATTTGGCGAGACCGGCATCCTTGCCATCTCCTTGCGAGCCGAGTGGCTCAAGGCAGACGCCGATGGCAATCCACTGCTCCTGCCGCCTGCCATTCGCGCATTGGACCGGCTTCGGGCCACTTTCGCCCGCCAGTCGGAAATGACGCCTGGATTCATCGTCAGCCTGCGTGAGGCGATCAGACTCACACAGGAACAATTCGCCAATATGCTTGGCGTGTCGAAAATGACCGTCAGCCGCTGGGAATGCGGCAGAATGCGCCCGAGTTCTTCGGTTGTCGCTTCAATATGTGAACTGCAAAGGCAGGCTCAAAGCGAAGGCGTGAAGATCGATGGCGGCGCTCCAGCCCGGCGGCGGAGATCGGCGTAGCGAACGCAGCGCGAAAAACGACTCGTTCCGCGAACCTGGGGCAAAGCGATTTCGTACCACTTTCATCATGCGGATGACCTTCCGTCATCTTGTCGTCACCCTATTCGACCTGGTTCTTTTCGCACTTGCCGCCCGCTTCCGTCATACCGCTATCATTCCATCATACATATCCATCGGAGACGCACGGCCGCGAAGAAACGGAGGCCGCGGCTAATCCCAACCTCAGTTTGTTCTCCGGAAGCTTCGCTCAGGAATCCTGCGTCCCCGCACGCGCTTCTTGCGCAACGCTTGTTTCGCTCAAAATAGCCCCATTCACCGCCGGCGGAAGCACTCACTGCCGCTCTTCGGTCAGGGTCTGCCGTCCGTCAGGGGAGGTCTTCTCATGGAAACGACTCCTTCACTATCGAGCCGTCTGCGCGGACAGCTCCAAAAGCACAATCCGTTTTATCTTCTCAGCGCCGCCTGCATGTTGTTCGGCTGCCTTGCCGTCACCAACTCGCTCTCCTGGATGAGCATCCCCACCACACGCCTGCTCATGCTCATCGGCACTCTCAATCTCTACGAGGCGAGCCTGATCGCCCTCGCCTGGTTTCTCATCAAACGCCGCCGCCTCGTTGTGGACGGCGTCACTCTCCTGATTCTCGAAGCCTTCTTCCTGATCGATATCACATTCCTCAGCACCGAAATCGCCACCAGCCACCTGACGCTCGGCATCTGGGTCAACAGCTTTCTATTCATCGCGTCGATCGCCAAGCTCTGGTTCATTTACGATATCACCGACCAATCCCCTCGAAACGGCCGGTTCCCGGCGACCGTTTTGCAATTGGCCGCCCTCTTCGCCATGCCCACCGTGTTCCGCGCCATGGACGGCGGCAATCTGCCTCCGCAACTCTTTTACGCCGCGTGGTGGGCCATTGCACTCATCATCTGGATCAGCCTGATTCTCCCGCGGCCGCAGCCCCTCACTCCTCAAGCCGGCTGGGCGCGCAATACCATGGCCGTCTTCACGCTGCTCCCCTGGTTGAGTCTTGTCGCTCACCTTGGCAATCTGCAATACGTTTACGGCGAAGCCTACCGCGGCGCGTATGCCGCCCCGATGTTGCTGGCGTTGGCGTGCCTGCTTAAGGAAGTCGAGCCGTTCCGCCTTATGCCGCGCGCTGATCTGACCTTCCTGCGCCTGCTCCTGCCGGGCGCGGTGATCCTGGTATCGCTCAATGATCCTGAAGTTTTGAGCCTTAAATTCGGCCATTTCGCCACGATCACCCCATCGCACCTGGCCATCACCGGCGCATACCTGACCTACATTTACTGCTTCTTCCAGGTTTACGCTGTAGCCTTCCTGACCGCCGGCGGCATGGCCGCGCTGATCTATTTCTTCGGCCCCAGCGCTCAGACGATTGGCGCCACTTCATCGAAGAGTTGGGACTGGCTCGTAAGCGTAACGGATCGCCTGACACCCAAGACCGCGTTCGCGTGGGGAGTCATCGCCATCGGCGCGGCCTTCGCATTCCTGGGCCTGGGCGCCATGACCAGCCTCAACCGCAAACAAGAGCCGCCGCCGGAACCGGTGGCCGTTCCGGGCCCTGAAGTGGAGTGAAAAATAGGACCGAGGACTGAGTGCTGAGTGCTGAGGACTGAGGACTGAGGACTGAGGACTGAGAGGTAATACAAGAAAGCCTCGTTCTTTTGCATCCGTGCCATGGCGCATCAGCCCAGCCATATCTCGCCGCAATTTCCAGTTCCGTAATTACCCCCTCTCCCGGTACGCCGGGAGAGGGCTGGGGTGAGGGTTCCTCGCATTTCCCTCTCAGCACTCAGTCCTCAGCACTCAGCCGTCAGTCCTCAGTCCTGAATGTCCGTGCCTAAGTGCCTTGCTTCAATTATCCTCTTTCCCAATGACGATTCAGGAAGCCCTGAACTTTGCCATCCAGCGACATCAGGCCGGACAACTGCGGGAAGCGGAAGCCGCATACCGGCAAATCCTCGCGCAGCAGCCGAACCACCCTGACGCGCTCCACATGCTCGGCGTGCTCGCGTTCCAGTGCGGCCGGCATGACGCGGCGGTTCAGCTTATTCGCCAATCAATCACCCTTCAGCCAACGGCGGATTCCTATTGCAACTTAGGCCTCGCTCTCGCGGCGGCGGGGCAGTTGGACCACGCTGTCGCCGCGTATCAAACCAGCATTTCTCTCGACCCGCAGGTCGTCGAAACTTATTTCAACCTCGCCATCGCGCTTCGTGATCTCGGCCGGCACGACGATTCGATCAATGCCTATCGCCAGGCCCTCCTGCTTCAACCCGGTCATGTGCAAAGCCTCATCAACATGGGCAGCGCTCTCCGCTCTCAAGGAAAGACAATCGAAGCCGCCGCCGCTTTCCGGCAGGCGATCGCCATAAACTCCAACCACGCCGCCGCCCATCACAACCTCGCCAACACGCTCAAGGAACAGACCGATCTCGACCCCGCCCTCTTTCATTTCGACAAGGCCATCTCCCTCGGCCTCAATGATGCGACAGTCCAGCGCAACCGCGCCAACGCACTGGTCAATCAGGGACAATTGGAAAAAGCCATCGCCGGCTACGACCGCGCGATGGTGCTGCGCCCCACCGACCCGGCCCTCGCCAGCGGCAAGATCATCGCCATGCAACTTCACCCCGATTACGACGCCGCGACGATCCGCCGCGAGTGCGAGGATTGGGACCGGCAATACGCCCAGCCGCTGCGCCAGTTATGGCCCGATCATTCGGCGCGTCCGCGATCTTCAAAGCGCCTTCGCATCGGCTATATCTCGCCCGATTTCCGCGATCACGTTATCGCCTGGTATTTCGCGCCGATTCTCTCCCGGCACGATCGCCGCGAGTTTGAAATCTTCAGCTACGCCTCCGTTGCACAACCCGACGCGACAACGCGACGCCTGGAATCACTCTCCGACGGCTGGCGGAACATTCACGCCCTCACCGACGATCAGGCCGCCGAGGTCATCCGCGCGGACCGAATAGACATTCTCGTTGATCTCGACCTTCACGTCTGGGGAAATCGTCTGCCCGTCCTCGCGCGAAAGCCCGCCCCGGTGCAGGTGAGTTGGCTCGGCTATCCGGGAACCACTGGAATCGCCGCCATGGATTACCGCCTGACGGATCCGTTCCTCGACCCGCCGGGCGAACACGATGATTGGTACACCGAAAAATCCCTCCGCCTCCCCAACAGCTTCTGGTGCTTTGATCCACAACTTGAACCACTCAAACCCACGCTCGATCTCCCCACCGGCGATCTCCCCGCCATCCAAAACGGATACGTCACATTCGGCTCGCTCAACAACGTCTCCCGACTCAACCCCCGCACTCTAAAGCTCTGGAGCCGCGTCGTGACAAAAGTGCCGAACTCCCGCCTGCTGCTCTCCGCGCCCCACGGCAGCGCGCGCGAAAACATCCTTGGCCTCCTCGCTCAACACGGCGTGGAAGCCTCCCGCGTGGAATTTGTGGCGTCCGCCCCCTGGACCGAATACATGGGCTATTTCCGCCGCATCGACATCGCCCTGGACACACTCCCCTACAACGGCCACACCACCAGCCTCGACGCATTGTGGATGGGCGTCCCGCTCGTCACGCGGCTTGGCCAAACGGTTGTCGGCCGCGCCGGCTACAGCCATCTTTCCAATCTGCAATTAACGGAACTGGCCGCGACCACCGACGACGACTTTGTAACCGCCGCCGAAAACCTGGCCGGCGATCTATCGCGCCTCATCGAATTGCGCCGCACACTGCGCGAAAGAATGCTCGCGTCGCCGCTGACCAACGCAACCCAATTTACACGCGATCTCGAAACCGGGTTTCAACAGATGCGGCTGAAAATCTGACGACCGAAATCCCCAACCCTCCCCCGGAATACCGGGGGAGGGGGCATGAGCAGCCCACCGATTGAGTCACGCCCACTGACGTCTGCACCGCCAGGGAAAAATATCGCGATTAGAGCGGAATGAGCGCCCAAGCCTGCCGCGGGGATTATCCGACCAGCAAACGTCGATGGCGTTTGAGAAGGGCGATTCGCGGCGTCAGCCGATCGGTTGTTGAAGCCGGAGGCGCGATCGCGACCCTCGAAAACAGCGGATTAACCGCTGCTTGAGCCGGCGCGGCCACATCCACCGCCAATACCGCGGACAATTCCGCCGTTAGGGGCGTATTGCCATTGGTCTTGTTGATGTTCTGTGCGAGCAAAAGCAGATCATTGAAATCCACCGCGCCGTCAAAATTGAAATCGCCGTGTACCCAGTCCGCGGTGATCGATCCGTTGTTCTGCGCAATGGCCAGCAAATCATTGAAATCGACCTTGCCGTCTTCAGTGGCGTCGGCCACCAACTGCGGGCTGATTAAAATCTGATTCGCCACCACCCCGCCGGCCTTTCCATCCACATTGCCGTCGGCGTAGCCGATGGACCAAAGCCCGTTGGTCGTCCCCTTGTTAGCGGCGACTTGCCCTATAACCGCGCTGCTGGTCAGTCCGGTTGCGCCCTGCCAGGCGCCTTTGTTGTAGGCGGACTGGAGGTAGCCGCGGATCGTTGAAATCGGCGAAGTATTCCCCGAACCATAATTCAAGGCGATTGAGCCGCTGCCAATGTCCACCAGGCCGCCGCTGATCGTCAGGGCCGAAAGGGTCTGCGAGCTGATAAAAACCACGTGGGCGTTGGTTATGCTGACGGAATCGGTCCCGCCGTTGCCGTCAAAATCGACCGTCTGGGAAGTGAACGGCCCACCGGAGCTGAGATCAATTGCGATCGCATCCGACCCGCCGTCACCCAGGATCGTGAGCGTGGGGACTTGCGATCGCAAGCCGCTGTAGACCGTGCCGTTGATGCTGACATTAAATCGACCGCCCGTTGATCCCGGCGAAATTGAAATGGAATCGCCGGCAGACGTGCCGGTGTAAATCGTCGGGAACGCGCCAAAATTCACGCCCGGCAGCGCCCCTCCGGCTGTCACCGTATACGAACCAACCGGCGTGGTGAAAATATCATTCTGCCCGGGCATCTCCCGCACGTTGTATCGTCCGGCGACGAGGCCGGTGAACATATAAGACCCGTTCGCAAGCGTCGCCACCGCCGGCTCGCCGGATTCCCAGATTCCGTCTGAATTCGTATCGAGGAAAAGCGCGATCCCCTGGATGCCAAGTTCTCCGCTGTCGCGGTAGGTATTGAAATTCCGATCCAGATAAACCGTCCCGGAAATGGAACCCGTTCCCGTCCCGTCGTTGTCGGCAATGCTCACCACGGCGCTGGTGTCCGGGCCGATCTGATAGCCCGAGCCGGCGGCCAGCGAAAGAATAACCGTCTCGTTCCCTTCGACCAGACTGTCATCGACAGGCGTGATAATCACCGATGTCTCGCTCGCGCCCGCGGCAAATGTCGCGCTGGCCGGAATCGTATTGTAGTCGGAACCGTTCGTCGCGGTGCCGCCAATGCTGAGTTGCACCGTCAGCGGCTGCGAGGTATCGCCCGTGCGCCACAGGCGGAAGACGCCCGGCTGCAACCCCTGTTCGCTCGCCTGGGTATCACGCGAATACAGCGACACAACCTTCGCGTTGCTCGCCGCATTCACCGTCCCCGACACCGCGAACGTGTAGTTCGGCGAGTTCGGGTCATTCGTCGGAATTGATACCCACCCGTATCGATAACCCGCGATGCTGGTGTCTACTTCGATCCCCAGCACCGCGCTCGCGCCGGCCGCCAGCGAACCCGGAAGCGCACTGGTCACAAGCCAGCCCACCGGCAGCGACAGCGATCCCAGCGTTAACGCCGCTCGGCCGTAGTCTTTAATCGTCAAACTCAAAACGCTCGCCGCCTGATTCAACGAATACGTTCCGTCGTCGATTGGCGTGGTGCGGCCGTTCGCAACAATCGAGCCATCGGTGACCACCGCTCCAGACGCCGGAGCCGATGTCACGTTGAACGAATCCCGGGCCAGTTCAACGCCGTTGACAGTGATGGCAGCCTGCCAGATTCCCGCGTCGGGGACGGATGGCAGATTCGTGCTGCCATACCAGTACCCTCCCCGCACCGGCGACGATCCCGTGTTGAAATTGAAGGAGGAATAGACCGTTGCATTGGGCCGATAAAACGTGATCGTGCCGCTCTCGTTGGCCTGGACGAAGGTCGTGAACCATGCGTAGGCCGTCTGGCCCGATTGCTGGCCGAAGTTTGTGTAATTCGGCGGCCTCTCTTCCGTGTTGAGGATGGCGCTCGGATCATAATTCGTAACGCCCGAATCAATCACCGAGTCCACATCCCCCTGATACGGCAGCGGGTTCTGCCAGTATTTATAGGGGTTTTCGTAGGTTTCCACCGCCGTCCCGTTGTAGACGGCAAAATGCAGATGCGTGCCGCTGGAATTGCCCGAACTCCCCACCAGTCCGATGACCTGGCCCTGCACGACCGTCTGGCCCACCTGCACTCCCACCGATCCGTCGCGCAAATGATAATAATATTCCTGGTAGCCGTTTCCGCTGTCGATCTCAATGTAGTTCGCGTACGGCGTCCCCACCGTGTTGCGGTCGTAGTTCCCATCGGCCACCGACACCACCGTTCCCGCCTCGGCCGCCATCACCGGCGTCCCTGCGTCCAGCGCGGCGAACGACGGAAATGAAAAATCAATCGCGTCGTGCGTGTCGTAGGTGTATGGCCCGCCCCGGTAATCCGCGAACCCCGGCGACGATGGGTCCTGATCCACATAATTGACGATGCCATAATTCCGAAACCCCACCCCGCCCAGCGGCGTCGCCAGCTTCGCCTGCAACGGAAGCTGCACCGCGGTAAAGGTGACCTGCCCGGAATTGTCGGCTTCGTTTGTTTCCGTGACCGTGTTTTGCGAATCCAGCGTAACCACACCGGTCGCCTGCCCCGGTTGCAGACCCCACGCGCCATAATATTCGTACCAGGAATACGTCCCCGTCAAACCCGCGCCCCAGGTCAACGCCGTGTCGTTGTACGTCGTGCCGTAAAGCGTATGGCTGATGGTGTAGCTTGCATTGGACGGCAAGTCGGTGGTGGTAAAGTCAACGCGAAGAAACGCCTGCTGCCCAACATATGGGCTGGATATGACGTTGGCGTTCTGATCCACCAGTTCGACGTCATTCACATGAAGGTTGGCCGACAACAGCCGCCGGCATTCCAACGCTTCACAGATTCGAATTCCGCGCGATGAGGCAAAACGCTTCCGCATGTCTTTCTCCTATCCATAGACCGATGAGCGACGACGGTCGCATCATAGCACCGAAAACGACGGCTGCGCAATGTTTTCCAGCAAAATCGCGTCGCCCCCTTCGGGCAGATCGTCGTCCGACGTCGGCGCGGAGATGTAAGAATTGGTGATCGGCACCGAGGAAAACAGCGGTTTACTCGCCGCCGCCGCTGCGACTGCCGCCTGTACCGGCAATTCGTCCGCCAACGGCGTATTGCCGTTGGTCTTATTGTTGTTCTGTGCCAGGATCAGCAGGTCATTGAAATCCACAATCCCGTCATAATTGAAGTCGCCTTGCGCCCAGTCCGCGGTGATCGAACCCATGTTTTGCGAAATCGCCAGCAGATCATTGAAATCAACCTGCCCGTCTTCGTTGGCATCGGCCGTCAGCTCGGGACTGATCACCATTTCATTCGCGGGTGTGAAACCGCCGTCCTTGTTCCCGTCGGAATAGGCAATTCCCCACAGGCCCTTGCTGGTTCCGAAATTCGCCGCGACCTGCGCGGTCACCGAGGTGCTGGTAAGCCCGCTTCCCGTCCATCGCCCGTTTCCTCGCGCGCTGTGAAGATAACCGCGGATAGTGGACGCCGGATCATTGGCCGGCGACGCGAAATTAATCGCCAGCGTATTATCCGTGATGTCTAACGTTGAACCGGGGTAAATCGTCACCACCCCAACACTGCTCACGCCTGCATCCGGACTCAGTTGCAAAACCGAAGGATTCCCCGCCGCGCCGATGACGAGCGATCCGCCGCCGGTGATCAGGCCGAGAATCGTCGGTGATGCACTCGCCCCTCCCTGGATGGTCAGCAGGCCGTTGTTCTTCACATTGCCCATAAAAATTCCCGTGACTCCGCCGGCTCCGATCTGTAGCGTGCCGCCGTTGATGGTTGTCAGGCCGCCGCCGACGTTCAAAGTCCCCGCGACGGTTGTCTGGCCCATCGACTGGGTGAAATTGCCGAGAACCGTCAGCGCGCTGGTCGAATCAATTGATAAAGTGCCCGAATTTCCCAGCGCGCCGGCGGTCGTGAACGACGCGCCGTTCTGCAGAGACAAGGCCCCGCCGATGGCGCTCAGCGCGCTCAAACTCGTAAAAGTCGCACTGCCATTGAGAACCACGGTCGCATCGTCCGCCGTGATGTTCTGGCCCAAATCCATCGTGCCGCCGGAGTCGACCTCGTAGCTTCCGGCGCTCAGGGTGCCGGCGGCAAGATTGCTCAGATCGCCCGCCGTGATTTGCAGCTTCCCGCCGGTACTCGCTTGCAGCAGGCCTGTATTTATGGCAATATCATTAATGGCAATCGTTCCCCCGCTGACTTGCAGCGTTCCGGCATTGGTGAAGGTTCCGTTGGAAATCGACGTCAGCCAGACACCGGTTTTATCCACGGTCGCTCCCGGCGCGATCGTGACATTCCCGTTCATATCCCCACTCGTCCACACTATCGTCCCGCCGTTTAATTGCAGACTCGCCACGTTGAACCCGCTGCTGAGAACCAGGGATCCGCTGTTAATAATCGCATGGTCCGCCGTCCCCGGCACCGCCCCGCCGGACCAGTCGTAGTAGGTAAACCAATTTGCGCCATCCGGCCCGATCCAGGTGGTGGTGTGCGATAAGGTGATCGGCCCGGAAACCGCCAGATTATTCGCATAATTCGATTCGTTCGGAGTCTGCTCGGCATTGGTATCCACATATATGTAGTATGTCCCGTTCGGCAGACTCATCGAGGACGGCAATGTCACCGCCGTCGAGAAATTTTCCTGATTGTCAAAAACACCGGGCGGCAACTGCTGGCTTGCCAGTTGCACGCCCAAAAACGTCGCCTGATTGATCGACCCGATGTTGAGCGACGGCGAAGTCGATACATAGATATAGTCCAGCCACCCGCCCGGCGCCACGTTCAGCCCGATGTTGGTGTCCGTCCAATTGACCGTCAAAGGATCACCGAAACTCGCCGAATAACGCGACAATGCCACCGATTGCGGCTGCAAATCCGGCAGCAATCCCACGGTGATTGTAAAATTCTCCGTCGCGGCCATACCCACGCCGTTTCCGGCCGTCAGGACCAGCGAAAAAGTTCCCGCTCCCGCCTGCGTTGGCGTGCCCGACAAAACTGCCGTGCCATTACCCTGATCGACGAAGCTCAACCCCGCCGGCAGCACCCCCGTTTCCTGAATCGAAGCCGCCGGCACGCCCGTGGTCGTCACAATGAATGTCCCCACCACATTCACATTAAACATCGCCACCGTCCCGCTGGTAAAGGCCGGCGACTGATCCACCGTCAGCGTGAACAATTGCTTCGTCGCGCCAAAAACACCGTCATCGGCCGACGCCGTGAAATTATAAATTCCTCCGGTTCCTGCTGCCGGCGTGCCTGCCAGCGTTGCGGTCCTATCCTGATTGTCAGTGAAGGTGATTCCCGCCGGCAGCGCCCCCGATTCACTCAACGCCGCGACCGGGAAACCTGTCGTCATTAACATAAACGTGCCCGCCGCTCCCACGGTGAAGGTCGCGCCGGCGGCAATGCTGAATGCCGGGACTTGGTCCACCGCCAGCGTAAACAGTTGTGTGGCGCCGGGCGAAACGCCGTTGTTTGCGGTGAACGTGAAATGATAGATGCCATAGGTTCCCAACGCGGCAACGCCCCCAAGCGACGCGGTGCCGTTTCCGTTGTCGATGAATGTCACGCCGGAAGGCAATGCCCCGGTTTCCGAAAGCGCCGGTGTTGGATATCCGGTGGTTCTGATCAACAAGGTGCTGGGCACGTTTGTTGCGAATCCCGCATTTCCCAAAGTCGTAATGATCGGCGCCTGATCCACAACAAGAGCAAACGCCTGCGTGGCGCTGGGCAGAACGCCATCGCTCGCGGTGAAAACCAAACTGTAGCTGCCCCCCTGGTTCGCGGCAGGCGTACCCGCGAGCGTCGCTGTCCCGTCTCCGTTATCAACAAAAGTGATTCCGCCCGGCAATGTCCCCATCTCCGCAAGCGCTGCGGCTGGAACGCCCGTCGTTGAAATGGTGAATGTTCCCGCCGCGCCCACCGTGAACGTGGTCGTGTTTACGCTGGTGATCGCCGGGGCCTGATCCACGGTTAACGTGAACGCCTGAGTGGCCGCCGGAAGAATTCCGTTGCCGGCCGTCAGCGTCAGAACGTAACTCCCCACAGTCCCCGCCGCCGCGGTTCCGGCCAGCGTGGCGGTTCCATCGCCGTTGTCCACGAATGTCACGCCGCCCGGCAGCCCGCCGACTTCCGACAATGCCGGCGTCGGATAGCCGCTGGCCTTGATCGTAAATGTCCCGGCCAGCCCCATGCCGAAGATGGCTTGATTATCGCTGTAGAATGCCGGCGATTCATTGCCGATGAATTCGTATGCCCCCATGTCCACCACGCCGCCGAATATCCGGGCATTGCCGGCAAAATCCGTCGCGATTCCCGCCGGCACCGCGGCATTCGATCCCACGTTGATCACCAAAGACCCCGATTGAATCTGGAAATTCGAGCCTGCGGCATTCACAAACAGTGGATCGGCGTCGATATTCCCCGCCCCCGCATAGCCGCCCTGAACATCGGAGTATGTCACAACCGGCGTGGAAGTAGCATCAGAATAGAACTCAGGCGAGCTTGATGCCGAGTCGGTCCAGAAAATGCAGTTCGTCACAATCGGCGAAGAAGCGATGACATTGTACATCGCCCCGCCGGCGCCCGGCGATCCCAGGATATGGTTGCCGCTGAAGGTGCAGTTGATCAGCGTGGGAGAGGAGGAGGAATTGTACATCCCGGCCCCTTGGCTGCTTGCGGTATTTCCGGTGAACACGCAATTGATCAACGTCGGACTCGCCGTAAAGTTGACCATTCCGCCTTCGCTGTTTCCACTGAAAGTGCAATCGGTCAGCGTCGGCGCGGAACTGGCGTTGACCATTCCTCCGAAAAAGTTGCCGCTAAAGGTGCAATTTGTGAGCGTCGGCGACGAGTGGGTGTTGTAAAATGCGCCATCGCCATCGCCATCGCCATCGCCATCGCCATCGCCATCGCCGTTGGCGCTGAACGTGCAATTCACCAGGGTCGGCGACGACTGTGAATCGTAAATCGCGCCGCCGTCGAAACTCGGGCTTGAGTCATTCCCACTGAAGGTGCAGTTGGTCAGCGACGGATTGGAATCATAATTGGCCATTCCGCCGCCGCCGTCCATTGCATAGTTGTTGGTAAATGTGCAGTTCGTCAGCGTGGGCGAGGAAAGATTGTCGTTGAACATTCCCCCGGTGTTTGTTCCGTCGTTGTGCGTGATCGTGCAGTTTTGAATGGTTGGGCTGCCCGAATAATCGTATATCCCGCAATCGCCCGCGGTAATGGTAAATCCATCCAGCACCGCCGTCGCTCCGGTTCCACTTCCGTTCACGACTTGATTGCTGTTCCCCACATAACTGCCCTGATAGAAAAGTTCGCCGGAGAGAATCGTCGGATACGCAGCGACATTCCGCGCCGCCGTGGGATTGGCCGCTCCCGCGTACCCGCCGTCCAGTTCAACGCCGCTAATGAGTTGGAATGACACGTTCGGGTTTGTGGTGGCGGTGGGGTAGTAGGTTCCCTCCGCCACTTCAATCTTCCATCCGGCAGGCGCCCCCACCAACGCGGTCTGGAGATTCACATATGCATTCGCCCAATTCGTCCCGTTATTGCCGCCCTTCGCATTGGCGTCGACATATATAATATGCGGCGATTCATACACCCCCATATCGACGACGCCGCCCACGATGCGGGGATTGCCGTCGAGGTCGGTCGTGATGCCGGAGGGAATCGCCGCGTTACTGCCGGTGTCAATGGACGGCGACTTCGCCTGCAAATGCAGGTCGCCGAAGTCGTCGTCGCTGGTTCCCCATTTCTTGTCGGCTCCTGAACTTGGATTGCGGGCAAACAGTGGATTGCCGGAGATGTTCCCCGTCCCTGCATATCCGAACATGACATCACTGTAGTTGATATTCACAGTGCCCTGAGCGGCCTCATCGTTAGCCGATGAGAATGAGGCAAAATCATTGTAGAGAATACAATTCGCGAGGGTTACGCCGTTGGAACTACTGCCTATCGCTCCATATAGGTACGACTGGTTTGAACTGAATGTACAATTGGTAAGTATTGAGGGCGAGAAATCGCAATACATCCCGCCGCCGTAGGTCGCAACGTTCGCGCTGAAGGCGCAATTCGTCAGTGTCGACGCGCGGTTTGACGAGTAAACCCCGGCCCCGCTATTCGCCTGGTTCCCGTCAAACGTGCAATCGACCAAAGTCGACCCTGACGCCCAATCCGCCAACGCGCCACCGTCCCCATTGGTGGTTGCCGCGGCCGTATTCCTGACAAAAACACAATTGGTTAGATGTAAATCACTGCTGCCATTGGAGATCGCGCCGCCACTGAGCGCCGAATTGCCCGTGAAGTTGCAGCCAGACAACGTCGCCAGCGCATAGTTGGAATTACTGATCCCGCCGCCGACTGAATTCGCCGCCGAGTTATTTGTAAACGTGCAGTTGGTCAGCACCGGATTGGATGGCCTGGACGCCCCCCCGCCAATATTGGCCATGCCACCCCCGGCCCCAACTAAGCCGGGAGCCGAGTTCCCCGTAAACGTGCAATTCGTCAGGTTCGGCGACGAATTGCTGTTATACATCCCGCCGCCGGACTGACTCGTGGCGACATTGCCATTAAAGGCACAATTGGTGAGCACAGCTGGCGGGCCGCCGAAATTATTCATTCCGCCGCCGAGGTTGGTGGCGGTGTTATTGCTAAACGTGCAACTCGCCAACGTGATGGCGGAGGAAGAAGTATTGTAAATCCCGCCGCCCGCGACCGCCGAATCCCCGCTGAACACGCAGTTGCTCAGGCTAGGCGACGACGCCTGGAGAATATACATTCCGCCGCCGCCACCGGTCGCCGAATTGCCGCTGAATGTGCAGTTCCGAATGGCCGGACTGCCGGCGGCGTCGATCATACCCCCGCCACCTTGGTTGTTAGAGGTGCCGTTGGCATTCCCCGCCGTGACCGTCACCCCATCCAAAATCGCCGTCGCTTCCGTCCCGCTACCGGTCACCACATGATAGCTATTGTCGGAATTGTCGCCCGCGGCTCCAATATCGCCGGAAAGAATAGTCGCAAACGCCGAGATGTTTCGCGCCGCCCCTGGATTCACCGCCCCGGCAAACCCGCCGTCGATTTCCACGCCGCTCAGAAGTTGAAATGTCGCGGTGCGACCCGTCCCACTCGGCGGGAAGCTCGTCGGGAAATACGTCCCCTGGGCTACATCGATGGTGGTTCCCGGCACTGCAATGGCAAGAACAAATTGCAAATCCGTAAACGCCGTCGCCCACGACGTGCCATGATGTGTCGGCCCCGGCGCATTCAGGTCAACATAAACGGTGCTTAGCCCGCATTATTCACGGGCATCTGTAATTCGAGGGCAACTTGCAATTTGCTGCGGTCTTGAGTCATCTTGTGTGCTCAAAGAACCAAAACCGACGG
>Ga0208589_1000165_pt1 | contig 31591 bp, 67 predicted proteins | sample NGESurshal092012_2_FD_184486 | JGI IMG/M metagenome (GOLD analysis project Ga0208589, IMG submission 184486) | Arctic peat soil microbial communities from Barrow, Alaska - NGEE Surface sample F53-2 shallow-092012 (SPAdes) | ecosystem: Environmental > Terrestrial > Soil > Wetlands > Peat ...
CGCGAATTGGCGCCTTCTGGCCGTCAGGCATGAATACCGGGTACGCCTTCTCGGCTCGCTCGCGTGCGTCGCTCATGGCTGAGACTCCTTGGTGCCGGTGAACAATGGCGGAAGCATTAAGTGGCAAGTTAGGCAGCAGCGTCCATCGCGGCCAAAGTCATAAAACGCGCTGTGCGAGCATACCTTGCGATAGCTCTCCGAGATTGTCTCAAGCTCCTCGACGCGCTTCGATAGGCGCTCAAGGGCCTCGGTAAGTTCGTGGATTATACGGCACTCGTTAGATTGTCCGCTTCCCGGCATTGGCTTACCGTCGTAAGCGACATACTTGCAGTCGTAACCGCGAGCAACGTGGTCGTAAGTCTTGCCCTCCGCGATTATCTCCGCTACCGGCCTGTCTTGTGGGCTCGAATCGTATGGGTGTTTGCACGGGCCTCCATCGCATACGTCATGGTCATCGCATCCGGTGGGCTGCGCCGTCCTCACGGCTGGTTGTGGGCTCGAATCGCGGGTGGATTGCCGTTCCAGTAAAACCGAGTCTCCTCGCGTCCATCTAGCATCTAGCCAGCCATCTTGATAAATCGCCCTGAACGCCTCACGCCCACCGAAAGTCAGTTTTTCTAAGTCCAACCGCGCTCCCATGCGGACTTGATATGCCAGCCAGGCAGCATCCTCGTCTTTCACGCTTCTTCTCCCTTGTCGGGTTCAGCATATCCGGGAGCCTCTAGGCCCCATGCGTTCCAACCAAAACGCTTAGTTCTTGCAAACATTTCAAGATACGGGCCGTCGTAAAGCGCCTCAATACGGGACCTAACCTCATCTGGCTTTTCGGAATGTTTGGACACGGGCGAGATAACCACTTGATGCACCCCGGCCGATTTACGCTTTGGCGTACCACGAACTCCTAGCAAGCAAATCTCCACGTTCGCCCGCGTATAAAAACCCATGCCCATAAATAGCCCGATGCCGCTCTTGTTTTGCTTCACCCATGCAAACCCAATGGTCTTGTAGGCAAACCCCCACGCCTCCATGACGCGCAGGGCTATCGGCAACTTTGGCCCCGTAGCCCATAGAAAAAGTGCAGCGTCATCCGCGCACCATTCTGCAACCGGCAAAGCGGCGATTGCGTCGGGCTGCATCGTGACGTACTCTTTTTCGACAGTACGCGCCGCACCACGATTCACCAGCGGCTTCTTGCTCCACGCCCACGGCGGGTCCGCATAAATGACCGCATACCTGCCTTTGGGGCTCTCCGCCACCGGCCTGTCTTGCGGGTTAGTCATGCTTCGCGTTTTCTCGGCCGCGCAGGTCGTCCTCGACCTCCGCATAAAGTTTTTTCGCGTACCTCCAAACGGTAATAGACCGAGGTATTCCCTCATCCGTTGCGTGAATCGCTCCAGCCGCCGCGATACAGCCAGCAAGCAAAGTTACTTGTTTATCAGTCATGCTTTCCTTTCCGTGAGGGCGAGCTTAACGAACCGCCTCAGAACGTGAGTATGTCCACCGGGGTCGAGTTGGTCGCCAATATCGTACTCGTCGCAAATCTTCTGCGCTTTAGCGATCCTCCCGCGCAGGCGCTCAAGTTCGTTCGCATCGGTTACTTCCAGCGGCGCGGAGAGGCGTTCGAGGGCGTCAGCGGCACGGCACTCCAACGTCTTTCTGACCAACCTATCGCCGCCAAGGGTGAACGAATACTCCTGATCGCGGGCACGCAGTTCCGCTACGAGGTCCGCGTCTTGGTTGGTGCTCATCCCTCACTCGCCTTCCTGGATTCGCGTGTCGTACCGCCCAGCGAGGATGTTGTGCTGGGAGGCCAGTTTGTTATAGGCGGTATCGAAAGATGCACCACTCGCCGCGGGGTGCTCGTTGAGCGCGTCGAGAATGGCGAGAACCTCGTCCTCGGTTAAATCGTACCGTTTGCCTAGAACCACTATGTAGTTTTTCATTAATCCCTCGTTCGGATAGTCACTCACTTCTCGCCCTCCGTTGGCGGTACATCCTTCGCCGAACAATCGTCGCAGTAATAGGGCTCAGTAACGCCTGGCTTTATCGCCCACCAATAATATCGCTTGCACGCGGCGCATTTTAGTCGCGTGAGCGCGTGCTGCTCGCTAGTTTCAAACATCATCGGCCTTCCGGGGGAGCGGGCGTAGGCGTAGGAGGCGGCGTCGGAACGTACAGATCGCGCGGCTTGCGCGGGCACCCGGCGTGGCCTGGAACATGAACACAGTAAGCTGGCCTCAGTCGCCAGCATTGAGCCGCGCCAACGCAATGCTGCGGAGGCAGGACGCACTTCTGATGCAGTATCAGCGCCCAATCGTCGCAGGGGTAAGGCGTAGGCGTTGCGAGGACTACGGCAAGGAGGATGAGGGGGATCTTCATGCGACAGGCTCCTCGTTAAAATATTGGCGATACCAGCGGTGCGCGGCTTCCTTGACGCGGGATAGTCCCTTGGGCCACCGCGCCAAAATAGCTGCGTTCATCCGCTTCCAGTCGACAGACTCGCCAAGGTTCGCATTCCTCATTGCCCATGCGTACGTCGAAGCCGCTTCCGACTGATTGCAGCCCATCGCAATCTCGCTTTCCATCGAGGACTCAACAAAGCACATTGTCACTGTCTCTCTCACTTCAGTTCTTGCCTTTCATGCGCTTCTCGCGCGGGTGCTTGCTCATTTTACATACCCCTTACGGCAACGCGCACAGTGCATGACTTGAGCCGGTCCGTCGTAGTAGTACGTCAGTCCGTGCCAAACGTGTTTGAGCCACCATAAAAAGCTCATCCTCGCACCCTCTCCATCGCGTATTCAAGCGTCATGGTGGATTCTTTTGTGAGGGCGTCAAGGATTGCGCGGCATACTCCCGTCGCAAGTCCGATCGGAATACTGTTTGCGATCATCTGGCCCCTCTGCGTTTTTGTCGCTCCGCACCAGTCGAACGTATCCGGGATGCTGTGCGCTCGCGCCATTTCCAGAAGCGACGGGTTGCGGCATACGACAAGTTTGCTCGCTTCGTTGGCGTGAAAAGAGTTTGACAGCACCGAGCCGAGGATTTCATCATCCTCAAAGGCCGAGGCCGAGGCCGAGGCCGAGTTGCCGCGTAGTCCGATCTTCAGCGTTGCCGCAGTTTTATTGCCGCGATGATGCGACTCTCCGGTAAACGAACGTAAAAATCCATCATCTGGCGACGGTCTGGCCTCTCCGTGCGAGTGCTCGACAATTGCAATAAGTTTCCCGCTTCCGCGTATATCGTGGCCGTGCCAGCTATGGGCAGCGAGGGTGTCGAGGGTGTCGAGGGTGTCGTCGAAGTGTGAATGATTCCCGGCTTTACATCCAGCCCGCTTTGCTAATATCCGCGCATCCTCGGCGTGATCGCGAATGTCGCGTATCCGCCGCGGCCCAGGCGTAGGGATAACGTGCAACAGATAATTCGAGTAGAACCACCGCTTCCGTTTCGTTACGTCCCCGAAGTCTTTGGCGTTGAGTCGCTCGGACCAAGGCGCGTTAATCAACCGAGAAACCACGTTCTCCATGACGTATGGCGCGTCGCCGGCAAGGCGAAGGAAATCAGGCAGGCAGTTGCGCTCGTCGCCGTGCCCCGCGCGCTTCCCGGCAAGCGAGAACGGCTGACAGGGAGGGCCGCCGATAACCAGGTCATGCGGCGGCAGATCGGCGCGTTCCATCGTTTTCAGATCGCGCACCTCGGCCACGGGATGCCGCTGGTTGGCGTTGTACGCCTTGACGGCGCACGGCATGGTGTCGTAAGCAGCCACAACCTCGACGGCCAGCCCAAGCGCCTCTGCGGCTCGGTAAAGGCCCATATCGAAGCCCCCCAGGCCCGCGAATAGGGACACAACGCGAATCATCCTTGCGCCCTCTTCACGGCATCCAGCGCCGATTCGGTGGTCATAACTCTCCGCGCAGTCTCGCGCGTGTGCGATAGTATTGGTCCTGCAGCCACCATTTCAATGTGTTCGGCAGGAGCCTATTCTCGCAACGCTCGCAATAATAGTCGTACTCGCCAGAGTATGGGTCTATGCAGCAGTCCATTTTGTGGCCGACGAACCAGCAGGCCACGCACTTGGCAACGAACGACAGGCCAATCAGAGCGCGCCAAAGCCATTCGTGGCCCTCCATCCAAATCTCGAATCGGAGTTTCATTTCCTCATCACCTCCAGGGCATATTCGCGCGTCACGAGTTTGCCGCCAAGGTCGGCGTATCCATCCGGCAGCGGAGAGCCGGGCCTCCACGCTGCGAGGTGCGCCTCGGAGATCGCGGCTTTGCGTTTTAGCTTTAAGGGTGCCGTGGTTGCACCGACCTCGCCACGGTTCGAGGTGGGCGTCCCGGCCTGCGCCCGCTTCGGTACATCTTTGCCGCCGCCGATGACCTTCGACCCCCAGCCGCGGTCCTTGTCCCGCGTGACGAGGCGAAAGATGGCCGGGAACATCTCCGCGGCGCATTTGAGCTTCACCAGCGAATCTTCGCGAGCGAACGGGCCTTTGGTTTCGTGGAACTCCAGCGTTCGATCCGCCAACATCACCGCGAAATCCGGCGTTAGGCGAGTATCGTGAGCCAGCTTTAGCGTGATTGCCTCGTACCTGAACCAGAGAACCTCGCCACGTCTAAAGCGGTCATCCAGAAGTTCATGGTATGCACTTTCCAGTTTGTTCATTACGCCCGGAGTCTTGCGCTGGCCGATCATAGTGATCGCCTAATCTGCCCAACGCGAACGCTGGTGATTCCATATTTCCGAGCCAGAGTCTGGTTCGATGATCCAAGGGCTATTTCAGATTGCAGGGACTGGCGCTGTTCTTCGCTTAGTTTAGCCTTCGGGTTTTTCATGCCGGACCAATCGTTCACATTCTTGGTGCGTCCTTTTCTCGCCGCGTCACGCATATTATCAAATTGCGTTCCGAGAAATAGGTGCTTAGGATTAACGCACGTCGTCACGTCGCAAGAATGGCAAACGTATAAACCCTCTGGTATCTCCCTCTGGTTGTGCAGAACCCAGGACGCGCGGTGCGCTGAGGTCTGCCGACCTTTAAGGTAGAAGCACCCGTACCCTTTGCCGGTTTTCCACCCGGGTCCAGCCACTCGGCCTTGCCAAATCCAGCATCCATTCTCTGACACGGAAATCCTTGCCATCATCCGCTCGAGGTACTCAGAATCAGTCGCTTGTTTTACAGGCATGATCTCACCAGCCCCTCGCCGAGATGATGGTCAGTGCGATAACCGCAACTCCCGCCCAGGCCAAGATGCGGACGATTGCCAGCATGGATGCGGGTATCACGCCACGGCCTTCGAGGCGCCAAAGCAACTCCGGCACCGATGTTGCATACCAGCCAACGTCCGAACCAAACGCATCGAACTCGGCGACAGCATCGCCTCGCATGAGTCGCACTTCTCTAGCCGAGGTTCACGCTTCCGAAGCGCGTGCCCGTATCCTCGTAGCATTAGTATTCAGCCTCCGATCCGCGTTTGCGTCCTTGCGTTTTCTTTGCCTCTTGCGCTCGTTTCGCCGCAATCTCGTCTTGCGTTCGCTGAAACGCCGCACGCTCTCGGTCGATACGACCGCAAAACTCTCGCTCGGCTTGAACCGGCGTTAGCCCCCGCGCGCGTGCGTCGCGCAGCCAGCGATAGCGCACCAGCAGCGCGTAGCCAAACTGCCCCGCGAAGTTGCCCCGGTCGTCCGTCGCCGCAACGCTCTTGAGCCGCGCCACCTCGAGGATGGAGTCCCACGCCTCGAAGTCCCACGACGCCGTGCCCTCCGCCTCGCACAAGCCGCGCAGCGCCTTCCAGAACTCGCGCTCCTCACCGACGGGGTGAAGCATGGACCCCAGGCGATCGAGGCTCATGCCGCACCATCGAACTCGACTACGCCGCGAATATCCCAAATGTCGAACCAAGGCTTCTTCTCTCGGTTTTTGTGAACCGTCCGAGCGAACCCGACGTACTCCCCGAAGGTGATGTCGCCGTAGTGTTTGTTCCGCCCCATCGAGGCGAAAGCGCCGGCCACTCCACTCGCTCGGTCACGGTTCTTGCCTTCGGACTTGGTGCAATTCCCAAACTCGAGGCAATGGTACCGAGCCGCGATGGAACGATCTTCCGGCCCGAAGCTCGAGATCGTCCGAAGCCGAAGCGGTCGTGCAGCCTCCCTCAAGGCCGTGACCCACTCCGGTTCGGCTTTGCCGTTTTGGTTGGGGGCATCCGAACGAAGTGAGGATGAATTATCTACCTCTTCCTCTGCCTCTTTATCCGTTACTATTTCGTTACTAGGTAACGCGTTATTCGTAACTCCGGTAACGCCGTTACGGCGTGACCTATGGCGGCGCTGCCTTTCAGCGTTAGAGGCTCTCCGGGAGTCGTCTCCGGCCTTTTCTTCAAAGCGAGCGATACGCAGCGTCCCGGTAAGGTCGCGCTCGAAGAATCCGACCTGAAGAAGCTCGGCGATGGCATCCTCCTGGCACTTAATTCTGAGAGACGTGTAGCCACAGATGGCCGCTGCGCTCATAGGTCCGACGCGTTCGATCTCTAGCCGTCCTTCGCCGACGTCGAGCTTGCCGGCCAGGATGATTGCCGTCGTGAACGTGTGTTTTGCCGCCGCACTGAGCGCGCGGTAGCGGTCGTTGTCGAGTAGCGTCGTGTGAACCTTAACCCAAGGCAGTGACATTAGTGGTGGAAAAGTCTCCAGACGGCGATGGCGAGGACCCAAAGCGTGAAGATGCCGGCGGTCGGGTAGAGCACCCACGGAACGCCGCGCTCGAACAGCCAGATCGACGCGGCCTCGAGCGGTGTTTCCTGGCGTTCTGAGGCGCGCCAGCCGGGGCGAACGGTGATGACGAAGCGAGAGGTGATTGGCAGGGTAACGCGCGCGTCAGCGGGGCCGCGATAGGCCGCAACGCCTTCGCGCTGGAACCGTCGGCGGTTGGCGGCAAGCTCGACGCGCGTCACGTCGGCCGGGCTGAGTAGCTGTCTCATGGGCGCGCCGGGATTTCAGCGTCGGGAACCCACGTCGCCGATGAGACTTTGATTTTACCGGGCTGGGAAAAGAAGTCTAGGTTCCACGCGTACATCGCGTCGGGAGCGCCGCCCGGTACGAGCAATCCATCGGGGTCGTGCATCACGATGAATCGCGAGGGTGAAAAGTCCGCAAGGCATCCATCGTAAGGACCGCCGACGAGGAGCACTTTTTGACCGACTTCGGGGAGCGCGGTTGAATAAGCTTGCATCACGCTGCTCTCCCGCCGATGAGAATCGTTGCATCGAAGGGGAAGGCCGTCTTGCAGACGCAGCAGGCTTTGCCCCACGCATCGAACGGCGTAGCGATGCCCGCGAACCGCTCGACGGCGGCAACGCATCTCGGCTGGCGGCAGACCACTTCGCGGCCTCTAGGCGTGAGTTTGAATCCGATGACCGTCATGGGTTGGACTCTCGTTCGCTGCGGATTAGAGACAAAGCAATGTCGGTTCCGACCATGATGGCGCGAAGCCGAACCTCAATCGTCTCTTTGTCAGAGCCGTCTATGCCGGACAGCGTGTCGATGGAATCGCCCATCTTGAATCGCTTTATGAGTTCGTAGTCGCTCATGCGCTTGCGGTCTCCTTGGGCTTGGTGCGAGTGTTGATGGCGCCGTAAAGCTCCCGCAACTGCGGGTAGGTAAGCTTGGCCGACGTCGGGTTGGTGCCATCGAGGCAGTCCGCGCCGAACAGCTCGTACATCAGCTCGCGGTACAGCGAATCGCTCATGTGCCGCTCGGCCTTCAGGGCGTGGACCGATGCGAGCCCGTTCTTCCGTTTCGCCTCGTCGTCTTGCGGCGGAGCGGTTTGCTTGGCGCGAGGCTCGTCCTCGGGGATCTCCTCGGCTGGCGTGTCCTTGTAGCCGGCCAAGACGACGATAAAGCCAAGAACCGAACGGAGCGCCTTGCTCGTCGCCCTAGTCTGGGCCATCGAGCGCAACGCGTAACCGTCGCGGTTGTTCCATGTCTTTTCGCTGCGCGTGCATTGCGCCTCGGCGGCACCGATATCCATGCCTTGCGCGTTCCGAATCACGACGCGCGCCTCCCAACCGTCGCTCGTTTCGCGCGTCCATTCGCAGAACGGCGTGACGCGGGTCATCGCTCCGAGCGTTTGCCATCCGGCGACTTCGATGAACTCGCGGCCTTGAATCTTTTTGACGAGGCCCTTGGATTGCACGACGGCCTTGAGCGCGTCGGCGACCTTCACGGCTTGCGAGATAACGTCGGCCGGATCGCCGCTGAACAGCGAGACATTCGCTGGCGGTTGTATCTCGTCGCGGACGGCTAATGCGCGATGGTCGGCGTCGATAATGTCGGTGGTCATATCCACTCTCCATGCGGTCGAATGTGTTTCGAGGGAGTATCGTTCAGCCACGAATCAACGTGCTTGCCGCACCGAACGCGGCACGGAGCGTAGACGCTGCCCATGCAAACGTAGGCGTCGATGTGCGCGAAGAACGGGTCGCCGCAACGAAGGCAACGGCGGTGCTCCGGGTGCTCCGCGATCCACGCATCGCGCAGCGGCAGCAGAACGTCGACGGCATCATGCATTGACGGCCTCCTGGTAAGCGCCGTTGCGCGGGCATTTAACGACTTGGCAACCCCGGCATCTCCAAGATTCGCTCGCTTTCGCGTCACCTTCCGGCTCGACGTCGCCCAACGCGGCGCTCAGGCGAGCCCACTCCTCGGCAGCATCGAATGCGTAGTCTATGGGGTCGTAAGCGTCTTGGCGCATCTTCTCGTTTTGCTGGCCGCGACGGTTTGCGACGGCAGGGCCGAACGTCACGATCAACGCCTCATCGGCGCCGTCGTCGGCTAGCGCATACGTCACGGCTTGAAGCACTTGGTAGAACGCGCGCTCATGCGGCGGGTCGAGAACGCCCGACCAGTACGTCGATTTGAACTCCACGACGCCGGTCGTACCTCCCGGGACATTGAAGCGCAGGTCGATATGCCCGCGGATGCCCTTGTACGCCACCTCCTGCTCGCACGCCACTTCGTAGCCGTCGCGTTCCAGCGAAGCGGCCAACAGCGCAGCGAGCCAGGCCCCATAGACGGTGCCTATGTCGAACCGCGAAATCTGGGTGTCTGAGTCGATGACCTCGGGGTTGCCGTGGAGATCGTTCCACAATTTCCTGACGCAAGCGCCGGCATCACTAACGCGAAGACTCACGGCGGGCGTGCGTTCGCCGTGGGGCGTTAGCAGCGACGGAGCAATGGCGTTCCACTTCGAGATGGCGACGGCGCGAAGGTCGGGATCGAGAGACGCTTCGCGGATGCGCCCAACAGCGTCGATGCTCATGCTGCTGGTGCCCCGTAGCGGAAGGCCGGGGTGCCGTCCGCGTAGAGAGCGCCGCAACCCATGCAGCGACCGCACGGATAGCCCGCGTCGTCAACAAGCTCGCCGCAGCACTGCGGGCACGGCAGACGCTCGGGCTTGGCGACGACGCGCCGATCGCGCGGCTTGAAGTCGCGAGCCCACTGCCCGATGAGCGTTTGGACCAAGAACGGTTCGATCTCGAGAATGTTGTGGTAGAACCGCAGGGCCGCTTGATAGCGGTCCAGCGCGTGGTCCGACTCCGACTCGGCAGCGTAGGCTTGCATCGCGGCCTCTATTTGTGGTACAGGTGTCATTGTTGGTTCCTTCCGTAGTGGGTGGGGACAGCAAAAGGGGGCTGTGCGGAAACGCGCGGCCCTCTGCCATTTGAGCGCGCACTCGCATCGGCCAAAGGAGAAAGACCGATGCGAGGCGCGCTGATGCCGCGGGGGCTCAATCCGCGGACGAGGTTGCCGGTCACGGACGGCGGTTGCAACGCAACCTGAAGCCGCGCTACGCCACCATCGCGGTGCCGCTCGTCGAGCTTCCCGGCGCTGGAAGAATCGTAGACCAGCGCGACCGGAGAGGAAATCATGCTGCCCTCGAAGGGCGCGCCGCGTCTCTATTACGCAGGCACACTCGGCAAGAGCGATATTGATGTCTTGGGCCACGATGACCGACGTAAGTATTCTCGGGGGTGAATCCGTGGCCGTATTTGCAATGAGTCTTTAGAACGCGAGTTTTCCCGACTCCAAGCGCGTTCCGGTTTCCGTGCGGAGCACCAACGCGTTCGGCCGGGTGATCGAGCAGATAATCCATCGCGGCGCGTCGCCGTTGGCTCATGTAAGGGTAAAACCAAAAGACGATATTTCTTATTGAGGACCATTTTCCGCAGTGCCATCTATAGCTGGTTTTCCAGTGTTCCTTGCGACGTTTCTGGGTGTAGATTGCCCCGCATCCAACAATCGACTTAAAGCGATCAATTGTGTCGCGGTCTGTTCCAGTCACCGAAAGCGAGCGTTGCCAGCGACTATCTTTGCCGCCGTTAGTGCACACTGCGGAGCCTTCGCCCTCAAAGAACCCCGCTGCCCAAGCTATATCTTGGGTCACGCTGCGCGCAATCTCCGTGTCTCGAAAATTCGAGCTAGATCGGGCTCGTTGGACATTATCAAGCGCGCATAATATGACCTAAAGTTATTATTAAGCCGATAGTCGTCGCCGTGAGTTTGAACCCACAGGTCCCACCGAGCGCGTTCGTACAGCATCGCGATACCAACGCGCTTCTTGCCAGCCTCGCGGGCTTGGCGTGCGAGCGACACCAGCGCGTAGTAGACGGCCGGGTTCGCCTGGTGAAACTCCCAGAACCGTTGCTCTATGCTCTTGTCGAAAAGCGTCGGCTCAGTCACGCGCGTCTCCGCTCTAGCTCGAATACGTTCCGGTTCTTCGGCAACGTCTCGGCCTCGATGAACGCACGAACGGCGCGGGCTGGAATCCGGTACTGCACCCCGATGCGAAACGCGCCGGGAATCTTTGCCGTCGCGAGCAGTTCGCTGGCCTTGGTGCGCTCGCAGCCGAGGATTTCCGCAACGTCGCGAGGCGTCAACAGCATTTCGTCCGGCACGTCTGGCGTCAAAGCCGAGATCGGAGCGCGCATTTAGTGCTTCTGGCCGGTGAGAATGTAGCGGGCGACGCCAGCGTTGCGAGCCTGTTGCGGCGTCAGCGAATCATCGTTGCTGGTGCGCGCCATCTCTTGAGCGCGCGCTTTAATCTTGCGTAGCTCGCCAAGTTCAGCGATTATCTCGGCGTCAGTCATGCGTGTTTACGCTCCGTGCGGGCGATGGAGTGACACAGCGCGACAAGGCACGCCGTGATAGCTTGATTAAAGCGTTCACGCTCTGCGGCAAGGGCGCGTTCGTGTTGCGCCTGGCGAGCGTTGAATTTGCGAATGTCGTCGAGGAGTGCTTGCGCGTTCATAACGGGCGCAGCGTCGATCGTAAACGGACGCTCCGGCTTTCCCGGCGCTAATGATACAAACGGCTCGGCGTGAGGTACGCTCGAAGGCATGATTAGGCCGCGACCTCCACCATGTCATGGAGTTCCTCGAATACGCTCATTAATTTGAGCAGATGAACTCCACCTGGTCGACGTAGCCCACGCCGCCAGCGTCCTACCGTCGCTTCGGATACGCCGACAGCCGCGGCGATTTGCACATCGCTGAGGCGTCTTTTCTTGGCACATTTCTGAAGGGCGGCTGCAATAGTCATCTCCAGACCACATTACCAAATGGCGCGCGTTTTGGCAAGCCCTTAGGCACGCCTTTTAATTTTAGAGTCGAGAGATGGCGCAGAGCGAAGAAAAGAATCCCGCCGACAGCGGGCAGGAGACGTTTTACCAGCGGTTCTCCCGCATCGTGGAGGGGTCGGGTCTATCGGATACCGATATCGGCTCGATTATGGGCCTGAGCGCCGCGAACGTCGGGCGCGTTAAGAGCGGACAACGAAAGTCGATTCGGCTCGACGCGGGCTTACGGCTCTGCTCGAAGCTCGATCTGGACCCGTGGGATCTTGCGTTCGGACGGCCTAGGCCGAGCGCGTCTTCCGACGTCCAATTGGAATCACATTTGCCGGAAGGCCCGTTTGCTGAAGCGGTGCGGGGACTTCAGTCCGAGATCGATTCGGTTCGGGAGATAGCCGAGCAGGCTCAGGCTCTCGCGGAGGAGGCAGCAAAGCCATCACGGCAGCGCGGGCGTGGTAAAAGCGCGTGAGCGACCCGTTAAGGCCATCGTCCAAAGCGAACATAGGTTCGATTATACACCCCGCAACCTTCTAGGTCGTAAGGACCATCTTACGGAGTTTTTGGCATGAATACAACTAAGCGTCTGGTTATTTTATGACACAACGCGAGAGGAACGTGCTACTCGCCGCCGCGGGGCTCGGGTTTCTCTTTGCCGGACTGTTCGCGGTCGATCGGCTGTGGGGTGGCGTCATTGCCTTTCTCATCCTGTTGGCGATCGGCGTGTGGTCGCGAGAACAAATCCCTCTGCCGCCTCGGTGAAGCGGCGCGGCCGCGGCGACGGTAGCGTCCGCCAGCGCCCCAACGGTCTTTGGGAGGCGTCCTTGCGCTACATCGACCCGCTAACGAGCGTGCGCCGCCGTCTCTCGGTCTACGGCGCGACGCGATCGGACGCCGTGGAAAAGCTCGATGCCGCTCGATCGCGCCTGCGTCGCGAACAGCGTCCCGCGGCGTCCCGCGTCACGCTCGGTGCCTACCTCGAGCATTGGCTCGAGAACGTCGTGCGCCCCACGCGCCGCCCGGCGACGTATCGCTCCTACGCCGCGACCATCCTCCACCTCGAGGCCTCCCCGCTCGCCGCCCACCCGCTGCGCGACCTCCAGCGCGCGACCTTGCAGCGAACCTTCGCCCGCTGGCCGGCGACTCGCACGACCGAGCTGGCCGTCGTGCTGCTGCGCGCCGCGCTAACCCAGGCGCTCGACGACGGGCTCCTGCTCGTGAATCCGGCGCTCGGGCTCAAGCCGCCGCGACGTGAGCCAGCCGAGATGCGGGCGCTCTCCCCGAATGAATGTCGCGCTTTGCTTCGGGCCGCTCGAGGCGACCGGCTGTGCGCGCTCTACGTCGTCGCCATCGCGACGGGGATGCGCCGTGGCGAGTTGTTCGCGCTTCGCTGGTCCGATGTCGATCTACGCCGCGGCGTGTTGCGCGTGGTGCGATCGTATGACCCGCACACGGCCACGATGGGGCCGGTAAAGACGCGCAGCGGTCGCCGGCAGATCGCGCTCGCGCCGGATACCGTGGCGGCGTTGCGCGCGCACCGCGACCGGCAGCGCCTCGAGGGATTGCCGGCCGAGCTCGTCTTTGCTGGCCCCGAAGGCGGCCCGCTCAACCCCGACCGCGTGCGCCGAGGTTCGTTCCTGCCGCTTCAAGCCGCTGCGAAGATTGCGCCGCCGGTGCGTTTCCACGACCTGCGCCACACCGCGGCGACGTTGATGCTCGGCGCCGGCGTGCATCCGAAGATCGTGAGCGAACGGCTGGGTCATGCGTCGATCGGCATCACGATGGACCAGTACCAGCACGTTGCGCCCACGATGCAACGAGAGGCCGCGGCGAAGGTTAGTCGGCTACTGGGGCGAGGATGAAATCGGGTCAATCGCCGTTAGGTGCTGAAATTGCTCCCGGCAATCGTCAATTACGTTATGTAGGGGACACAGCGCCGATTCGGATGGGAGCCTTACAATGGATTCGAATTCGATAAGCACCCGAGTTAGGGGCTTACCCTCCCCACCTGGATGCAGGGGCTCGGTTTGGAAAGTTACGAGACGGCCGACAACGCGAACGAAGTCTCCGCAGCCCAACGGTTTGTAACTCATGTCGTCATCATAGCACCGGACGCCAAGAGAGTCCGCGGCTCGGGTTTCGCGGATGCTCGTAGGCGGTACGAATGGCGGTACGGCGCGCAACGGCGCCGCGGCCAAGAAACGAAAAACCCCTGCGTAGCAAGGGCTTTCGGCTCTCGGGCTGACAAGATTCGAACTTGCGACCTCTTGACCCCCAGAAAGGTGCAGCCTTCGGGTGGGGTGTCGATTACGAGAGAATCAGGCTGTTTCGGGCCGTTCCGCAGGCGATTTCTGGGCCGTTAGGTGGTACGGTTTGGCGGTACGGCGTTCAGCGCGCAAACGGCAAGTGAATCAGAGCGTAGCCTACGAGAAAGAGCACGAGGAGAAAAAGGAAATCGCCGCACTGTTTACGCGACCAGCGGCTCACTTATCTCCCTCCGACGAGGCCCAAACCGCTGTAGCCCGGAGTTCCGCGTTTGCGAGCGCCGCTTCGCACGCCAGGGCCTTTGCCTCGTCGGCACCGCCCGCTTCAACGTGCCAAGTGTCCGAGCGCAGGTTGCCGCCGTTGAGCGACAGTTCGACGTGCACCGCGTACTGGGTCATCGCGTCTCCTTCGGTACGTCGCCGGCCGGCTTGGTTAGGTGTTCGGCGTCGTATTGCGCCAAGGCTTGGGTCGTGAGGCTCTCTGCCGCGACGATCGAAGTCTCGAGCGCGCGAGCAGCTATCGTCGGCTCGATCGCCAGCGCCGCCTCGACCGATGGCGTCCGCACCGCAGCCCGCCACGGCTCGGCGTAGTCATCGCGGCAGAGAACGTAGACGTCGGTCCGCTTCTCGGGTCGCCTCATTCGCCACCCTCCGTCAGCGCGTCGAGCTCGGCCAGAATGTCCACGACGCCAGGCGCCTCGGCTGGTACCGCCTTCTTCGCGGCCGCGACCTTAGCCGGCGTCTGGCCGGGTTTGTTGCGGTCGCGGTAGCTCTTGGACCCGGCGGCATAGCGGCAGGGGTCCGAGCAGAACTTCGGCTCGTGCCCCCGTGACAGCGCGGCGTAGACGCGCGCCTGCGCGATGGGTTTCTTGCAGCGCGTGCATTTGTACGCCTTCACGCCGTCGCTGCCTCGCCGAACAGCCCGTCTCCCGGCAGGTTGAGATCGGCACGCCCACGCAGGCGCGCAATCTCTTGCGACCGCGGCCGGTCCGACGTCATCGCGGCTCGGTCGGCTCCGGCATCGAATAGGTCTGCGCTTGCGCTCGCAGCCTTCGCCTCGCCGCGCCAGACCTTCGGCCGCACCACGCGGATGCGCTCGATTGGATAGAGGCGCTCGCTGCCGCTGTAGTCGTCGCGCACGTAGAGGCTCGTCGCGCCGGGGGTAGGCTCGACCGAGATCGAGCCATGTCCGCGCTTGCCCGCGCCGGTGACCCGCACGCGCGCTCCGCGATGCAGGCCGGAGGTTGTGTTTCTCATAGCGCCACTTCCTCTCCGGTCGTGAGGTCGGCGGTGATGCGCTGCGAAAGCGATTCCATGTCGCATCGGGTGCACCCCAGACCGGCGTCGAGCGCATCAATCTGTCCGCAAGCGCAACGAAGCGCCTCGCGTTGCTCCGGCGACCACCAGGAGGGCATCACGACCGAAGCGTTGCCGCCATCCGGCCATTCGAGCCAACGCTCGCCTTGAGCGAACGCCGGTTGCCGCCAGCAGCAAGTCTTGATCTGCTCCGCCGTGGCCGTAACCCACGGACCTTGCTGCGAAGCCATCCAGGCGAAATGATCATCAACCGACACCGCTTCGAGATGCTTGAGCATCGCGGGAAGCCCGGCTTCCGCGGCCGCAGCCACCTCGTCAGCTTCGGACACTGCCTCGGCAACCGATGAAACGAGCGCATTCTGGGCCTTGTGTTCGTCGCAAGCGCCGCGGGTCGGCGAACATTCGCAGCGGGCGAGCGAGTCCGTCTGTGTCATGCCGACACCTCTTTCGGCGCGTCGGCCTGTGCCACGCCAACGATCTCCTCGGCGTACCAATACGGCACGGGCCAGCCCAAAGAATCTGGCGTCTCACCATCCGGCGGGAAATACCGCATTGAGCGATTTGGCATAAACGCTTGCTCGGCGGTGGTTTCAAGCGTCCCGACTTGTCCCTTGCCGTTCTTGAACGACAGGCGAACGCGCATTTTGGGGTATTTGCGTGCGGCGGTTTCGAGCGTCATGCCGACACCGGATATTCAGCCTTCACGGCGTTGATCTCAGATTGCGGAGCGCCGCATTGGGCTAGGACCGCGAGGCGGTGGGCTAAGGTCGTGTTGTGTTCGAACCGCGAGGCGGTATCGTTGCCGACTTGAACCGGGGTCCCGGAGCAGTCGCAGGTGTGGGTGTTCTTCATGCTAGAACCTTTCGTGGGTGGGTAGTGATTACTGTAACGTCATCGTACCACGATAACTCACCACCGTCAACACCTCGCGCCAAAATACCCAATCCACGCACGGAACGCCCAAATCAGCGACGGAATAAAGCCCTCCAGCGCGTCTTAGGCGATCGCGCCCGACCCAGGCTCCACGCCCAAAAGCCAAACCCGCGTCCCAGCCGCAACCATCAGCCAGCGCCACAAACCTTCGCTCCGTTCATGGCCGTACCTCACGCACCGCCAGATCGACGTAACCAACGCGCGCGCCTCGCACGCGACGCTCGAGCCGAACGGCCAACGCCAGAAGCGATCTCTCGCAACGCATCCCATCGACGCCAGCGAGTCTCTAGCCCGCCTGAACCCGTAGCCCTCGAATCGAGTCTCTCCCACGCCACCCACCTCCCCATCGCGCGGCCTTGCCCCGGGGCTCTCGTGTTGGGCCTGCGCCTCGGTCTGGGGCGTGTGGGCGGAGCGGTTCCCCCCGGCGGTTGTGTGCCGTTCGCTGAGAGTCGCTACGGCTTCGCCCTCAAGCTAAAAATTTTGGCTGGCGTTTTTTTTCGAGGCTGGTGTTGGTTTGGTCGGGCGAGTCGCGCTGTTGCGCTCTCGGCTGCGCCTCGTTACCGTTTCGCCCTGACGGGCTCTCACGGAGCGGAATTTTTAAATGCGCGGGCGCGAGGCCTTTTTGCTGGGATTTGCGGCGGGGTTGCGAACCTCGTCGGGCTGGCAGTGAGCGCGGGCGGTCGCCGGTGCGCTCCAACAGACCAGCGTCTCTTGACGCGCTGGGGGGCGGCGTTAGGCGCGCACCGGGTAGTGCTCTAGCCATGAGGCCGAGCATCGCTGGCAGATTGAGCCGGCGGCTCCGACGTGGAAGTGGCACGTGCGCTTCATGGCCGTGACCTCTTGACTATCACGCCGCCTCGGCTTGGCGCGCTCGCTTGAGCCGCTGTACGTTGCGATAACACTTGCCGCACTTGGAGCACTTGAGCCAGCATGAGCGTCGACGTCCCGTCGACTGCTTGCGGCACAGCAGTAAGCCTCCGCAAAGGCACGGGTGCTCGAGAAGCGGTTGGTCCCATTTTGGCCTCCCGCCGGACTCGCCACGGTGCTTGAGACACAGTGCCCCAAACGCATTTTTGGGGAATCCGGGGATTCCGATCGGTGTCGTGCAACCAGGCAGAGAACAGAAAAAAACGCCGTCCCTAAAGGGCGACGGTTGTTTTTCGATCGGAATCGGGGTAGAATCTGTCACGGCGAGTTGGTATCGCTTTCAGCCTGAGCCCCGGTTGTTGATTGGCCGGGGTTCGGCAATTCTGAGGCCCGGTCTGTGCCGGTACCGTCACCTATACCACGCAATGGCGACGCCTCGCAAGCCCGTCGCCTGGCCTCTTGACTTCTGCGGCGGGATACTTGCGAGAGAGCGGCTTGGCGTGGTATAGGGGTGATGCGCGCTTGGCCTCTTGACCGGCGCTTTGGAGGGACCGACGCCAGAATGTCACGCCCGAAAATCTCTGCCGGTATCGAAGGGGTGTCTTTCGCCGCGGGCCCACGGCTCGCCGGAGCGAAACTCCTAGGCAGCGTCACTCCGCCCGAGCCGGTGTCCGTCATCGTGGCCGGACCCAACGGCAAGCAAAACATTTTCCCGGCGACCGTGGTCCATATGTTTTCCGACGCGGCGATCGGTATGCTGGCGAATCTCGTCGGCAACGTGGTCGAGCAGGTGCTTGCGCGCAACGGACTGATAACGCTTCCCGAGCCTCCCGCCGCCGCGGCCGAAGATGCCGAGCCGAAGCCGGAGGTCGCATGACCGAAGTCGCGAGACTTTACGAAACACACGCTGCGCTTACGAATGCAGTACGGCAATCTATGGCGAGCCTGAAGACCGCAATGAAAGCGGGCGACAGAGGCGAAGCCGAAGTGTGGAGAGATGTGTTCGAGAAAAACACCTTTGCGCTCCACACCCTGGACGAAATAATTTACGGAAAGCCAAGAAACCTCACTGACGTTCTCGAGCCGGAAGCGAAGTCCGCGTGACCGATGCGCAAACGTTCGACGCCCTAGTGAAACTCCTACGCGAGTCCGCAAAGTCTCTGCGGGAAATGGAGCGGGCTCATACCGAGGCGGCCAACGCACTTCAAGACCAAGCCGATTTGTATTTCCTGTTTCAGTGCGGCGACTGCGGCGCGCAAATCACTCGCTACACCCCGCCACATACCGACTGCCCGAAGGCGAAGGCCAGCGTATGAAGCTCCGCGCCGCGCTGTTCGAGGCGCTGATGATTGCGGGCGTCGCTCTCATGGCGTTCGTTGGCGTCACCCTCATTGCGTGGGCGAATCCGTGAGTCAGCAGCAAGATACATGTCCGGCGTATATGCAATTGGTTACAACTAAGGGCGAACGGTTTGCGTCAATCGACAGTGTGGACAACTCAGGACCTTGCCCTATCTTCAGAGTCGGCAAGCTGATAGACCGAAAAGATTTGCCAGCTAACGCGGCGATATTCAAACTAGACCCTGAGACAAACCTATCGCTCAACGCGGCAGGGAGAGTGGTGCAATGACGCTGCCCTGGAAGCTCGCTGTCGTCGGACTCACGGCCTGCATGTTCCTCGCCTTCGCCACCATCTGGCTGCTCGAATTGCAGATAGGCGGGCTCGCTCGATGAGCATGAATATGCTGGTCCGCAACCCCGGCCGGGGCGACTTGCTGGAGATTCAAAGCAACGGCTGGCACCCAGAGCACGGCGAGAACGGACCTCTCGATGCCTTTGAAGCAACGGCGGTTTTCTCATGCGGATGCCGGCGCACGACGCGGCGGGCAATCGAATACAAGATTGGCGAACGCGAAGATTTGATGCGCGCGATTCTGGAAAGCCCCGATGGCGAACCAAGCCGCGCCGTCGTCGCGCAGGCCGACGCGCTTCGCCGCCAACGCTGGTCGCTCCGCGGCGATGCCTACCGCGAGTTGAACCGACTCTACCAGCACGGGCTCGACCCGCACGACATACACGACGCTACGGGGGCCACCCATGCCTGAAACCAATAACGTCGAGGTTGCCTGCATCCAGGCAGCTTTAAGTTGCGCGACGTGCGGCGTCGATGACCCGGATAGCCAGAACATCGGCGGCATCGACGAGACAACCCGCGACGCGGCTCGTGAGTATCTGCGCCGTCAGTGGCAGTACGACGCGAACGAGGAACAGCCAGGCGACAATCCCGGGGGCAACGATTGAGCTCCTTCTTCTTTGCCCTCGCCGCTCTCGGTTCGTCGCTGTTGTTTATCGGAGGCGTGCTTTTGCTCGTAGGCGGCGGCTGGCTTTTGGCGCGAGCGTTGGCTGAAGTCGAGCGTGCGCGCAGTCACCGTATTAGCGCCGACGCGCAGTATGAAACGGTCAGCGCAGCGCGTGAAGCGATCGACGACCTCGAAGAACGCGGCCTCGGTTCGCGCGAGTTCGTCGCGCCAAACGACGCGGAGTTTGTCGAAAGCCTCCTCGCGCAACGACGTGCTCAAGGCGAGGAGCCAGACATTACCACGATGGGCAACGAGCACATCGAGGAAACGTCGCCGATTCCCGCCGACGAAATGTACGTCCCGAGCCGAGGCTTGTGAGCCATGCCGCGCGGGAAAGTCAATGACGCGGTTCGGGCGCTGCAAGAGGAGAACGCCCACCTTCGCGGGCTGCTTGAGATGAAAACGCCAAATACGACGACGTCATGGGCCGAGTTCGCATCGCAGCCCATGCGCGACCAAATGGCCGCTCAAGCACTCGTCGCCGAAAAGCTCGACACGCTACGCGCGCTCCGCTGGCTTGGATTCCAAGTTGACACGAGCGTCATGTCTATCCCTCAGCAAACCAAAGACCTTATCCAGGAGATATTCAATACTCCGGGATGCAAAAAGATTCTCGCGGCCGACATGGAAGATGCTAACGCGAATAAGGCGGCGGTGATTGCGCGGCTGGTAAAGACTTCGAGATACGGCAACGACGGTGATTCGGTTCGAGCGACGCAGCAGTTGGCGAAAATGTGCGACTGGAACGAAGGCGACAAGAACGTCGCCAAGGCTGGCGCCGCGCAAGTAAACCTTATGCAAATGTTCGCTTCGTCCGATACGCCTAAACGCGTGCAGAGCGAAGTTCTTGATCCCGACGCCATCATCGACGCGACGGATGTTTTCGTCCACGACATAGGCGAAGCGGCGCTGGTCGTCGATGAAGAACCTGTACGCAAGGCGCTCGCGTGAACGAAGCCATGACCTGCACGGTCGTATCGTTCCCGACACGCAAGGAAGCCATCGCCGCCAAGCAGGCGTTTTATCGTGAACGGCGAGTTTCCGCGTCGTCGTATTATTGCGAGTCGTGCGATTGCTTCCACCTTCGCGCAAACATGAAACGGCTCCATATGTCCGGTCGCGCGTTAGAAGTGCTGCGTCTCATCGGCATGGGACACACGTATGCCGAACTAGCAGGCATCATGGGGATTAGCCACGGAACGGTAAAATGGTACGTAGAAGAAATCAACTTCACTTTCGGCGCGCTCAATACCGCGAACGCCATCTGTATCGCGATCGCGCTCGGCGTCTTGAACCCGCTGACGTTCGTCCCTCCAATCAGAGAAAGATGTGACCATGCCTCAACCAACCCCGGTTAGCGTTACCGGCGAACAATGCAACGAGCGCGCTCGCGTCGTGTTCTACCAGTCCCTCGGATTGGTGGGCAAAGAGTTAGAAAAAGAGGTCATCAACCTCGAAAAGCTGCACGCGTTGGCGGCGGTATGCGAAGCGTGCGGCAACGACCTCGACGCGGCGTCGCCCGAATAACTTGAACCCAGCACTCCGAAAGCAGCCGCTTCTGAAGAAGCCCTACGGAAGCGGCTGGAAAGATTTAAGACCGACGCACGCTTCCGAATCGAGACGCTGTATTTTATTCGACTCGCTCAGACTCGCGAGATCGTCCGACTTCGCTTCAATGAAGCCCAGGTAAAGCTCTCCGAAACGCGCCAGTGGTTCATCGACCACCGGATGCCGGTTCGCATCATCATCTGCAAGGCGCGCCGAGCTGGGCTGTCAACCGGGGTCGAGGCGTTCATCTTCGATGACATAACGCGTCACGCGGAGTCCGATGCTCTCATTGTCGGCAATCAAATTAACCCGTCAGAGAACGTCCTTGCAATGTGTACGCGCTTCTGGGAGCACCTTCCAAAGGCGATACGCTTTGAGACGAGCGAAGGTCCGGTCATCGTTCCCGTTCGCCCCGACTTGCACCCGCGCTACAATAACAACCCGCCTAAAGACCTGCTAGAGTTTGCCGCACCGCTTAAGTCGCGCCTCTTTACTGCCTCCGCGAAGTCGATCGACGCCTACTTAGGTTACGGTTTCCAAAACCTGCACGCTACCGAAGCCGCGTACTACGACAATGGGTGGGATTTGTTTCGCGCGCTTCAGCCGGCCCTTTCAGACGATGTTCACTCCGCGCAGTACATCGAGTCAACGCCGAACGGGCAGACCGGGAAAGGCGCGTGGTTCTACGAGCAGGTGATCGACGCAAAGCTGCGCGGCAAGACGGAGTTCGGCGAAACGCGTTTGCTGTTCATCCCGTGGCACGAGATGACGCACTCGTTCTCCAAGCCGTTCGAGGATATGAGCGAGCGCGCGGCGTTCGAGCGAAGCCTCAAGAAAAACGAACGCGACATTATGCTTCAGTTTCCAAACGTAACGCTGGAGCAAATGAAGTGGCGGCGCGCAAAAATCGCGCAGCCACCGTTCAATAAAGACGAAGATATTTTCGATCAGGAATTTCCTAGTGACATAGCCACGGCCTTTTTGCTCTCGGGGACGTCGGTTTTTACTCGCGGTGCAATCAAGAAGTTGATGGCTGGCGTTCGCGAGCCGATTTGGCAGGGCGACATTTATTGGGGCGATAGCGACCGCTCAAACGAGCGCGAGCCGATTCACGACCTCGTTCGCCGCCCGCACTTCTACACGCCAGCGCAAGCTCGAGCCGAGAACTTTGCATCGCACGTCACCGAGAAAAGTTACGACAGCCTGAAAGTCTGGCGCTGGCCGAGTCGCAACGAACGCATCGTCATTGCCGCCGACATTGGCCGCGGCAACCCGCTGACCGACGACGGCGACTACTCTACGATTTGCGTTCTGGTTCTCAACGAGCTTGCCAAGGACGAGTTGATAATGACCTGGCGTGGCAAGCTAAACCCGATTCTGTTCGGCGAGGTGTGCGCGGCGCTGGCATGGGGCGTTCGCTATCGCGTCGGCGACAGCGTGAAGAAACCGTTGCTGGCTCCCGAATGGACCGGCCCCGGTTCGGCGACTTGTACCTACATCGACGAAAAGCGGCTGTACGAAGTCGACAAGTACCGGATGCCGGGCGTAACCGGGATGCCCAAGACCAAGCATATCGGGTGGGAGAGCAACTCCAAGACCAAGCCGTACTCCGTCAACTGGATGGTGCGGATGATCGAGAACGGCAGCGTCGAGATTCCCTCCGAGGAGTTGGTTCTGGAGATGAGCAGCTATCGCCAGAAGGACAACTTCGGCGACGAGGGGAGCTATGGCGGTGCCGGCGGGCACGACGATCTCGTGTCGTCATTCCAAATCGGTTGCGCCATCTTGCGCCTCGAAACGACGACGGTCCCGGGCGGCGACTCGGTGTCGATGATCGACATGGACTCCCCAATCTTCGGCCACGACAGCACCCTAGAGCCGTTCGACGAGTTGCTGCCGCAGGAGCCCGCGGAAGAAACCTACGGGCTGGAGATGCAGGACGACGAGTTCGCCCAAGGCGAGAGCGGGCTGTTCTGGGGCGACGGATGGTAGCCCGGACCCTGTATATAGTCAGGCAAAACGAGGGCTTGGCGGGCCTAAGTATGGGTGTCGTATGAGCAGCGGACGCCAGAGATTTGAGCATCGGTTTTACCGTGGGTTTAGTTCGTCGATTGCTTCGGACGGCTTAGATGAGCGATGGGCAATGCGGGTGTGCGACCAGTGCGGAACCGAGCATTTGGGTCCGGTCGCCTCCGACTACTCGCTCTGTTTTGACTGCGCCAACGAGCGCAACGAATACGCCTCGAAGTCCATCTCGATGAGCGTCGATGCGGCGGGGGACGATTCGACTCACCCGTCGCGCGTCAAGGATGGAACCAGCGGATTCAACATGGCGCTTCCGCCCGTCGTCACGGTTTTGCCGGAGAAAGACGCCTACGGGCAACACAAAGTTTCATCGCGTCCGGTTGCAAACAACGAAGTCGGGTCCGGTCGCAGGCTCAAGGAAATGGCGAAGCGTTCCAACCTCACCGTCATGGAAACACCCAAACGTTCGGTCGGAGGAAGATAGATTGCCTCGCGTAGACCCATTCGACGCAAACGGACAAGGACGCATCGAGTTTCTGCACCCTCACCCGACCTACGGGGACGTTTTCAATGCGCCTAGGCAAGAAGTTGAAACCCTCGCACATCGGTTAAACGTAGAGGGATATACTCTCGGGAAAACCGCCCCGGGTTCATGGGTTGTAAAATCCAACCCACCACCAAGGAGTCACGTAGGCATGAGCTATATCAACGCCCTTTCTTCCCTTTCCAACCCGGTCGGTTCTCCGCCATCCGCAAAGCAACCCGCCATCGGTGCCCCGCCTGCCGTTGCATCGCAGCCGCACATCGAGGCCCCGGCTTACGACGCTGGCATGGATCCCGCTTGGCACGGGATTCTCGATCCAAACGACCACGCGCTTCGCAACGCGCTCTCGGAGATGAGCCCCGAAGTTCGGCAGTTGCTACTGATGCGTCTCGGAAAAATCCAGGCGCCTTCCGCTGCTCATCCGGCGATTCCCGTTGGTGCAGCTCCAGCTACGACATCGCAAGCTCCCGGAAACATTTAGCGCGTGAGCGCAACCACGCTTTCGAGCAACGGCTACACGCCGAAGGCGAAGTTCGATCGCCAGCAGGTCGAACGCCATCGCGCGAGCTTGCGTAAGGACGACGAATTTGTTGTCTTAACCGAGGAAGAAAAAGAGCAGTTCAAAATCCTGCGCTACTGCGCCAAGCAGTTCGAGGATGCGTGCAAGGCGCGCAAGCCGTTCGAGACGTTCGATATTTGCTGGGCGCTGTTCAACGGCGATATGTGGAACGACCGTCGCCCGGTATGGCGCGCGTCCATCACCATCAACAAGATTCGCGCCTTCATCACGTTCATGCAGGCCGTGATGACCGACAACAAACCGCGCATCTCCGTCGAGCCGCTCGTTCCAGGCTCCGAAGATGCGTCGGACCTTTTGCGGAAACTCGTTGACCGCGACTGGGACGAGAACCAGATGCAACAGGTCATCTCGACGTGGGTTCTCTACGGTCTGATTTGGGGATACGCGTTTGTCAAAGTGACCTACGACCCGTATGCCGATGGCGGTCGCGGCAAGCATTGTGCCGTTCCGATTCCGCCTTACCGCATCTACACGAACCGCACGGCGACCTGCATCGAGGATGCCGAGTTCATCGTTCACGTCGAGGACGTCACGATGGGCTGGATTCGCAGAAACTTCCCCGATAAGGCCGAAGCCGCTTCGACGCTGCGCGGCATCCGTCTCAATGACAACTCGGACGCCGACCGGAACAAAGATTACGTCCGCGAAGGCACGCTGGGCAATACGCGCATCCAGTCGGCGATGGACATAAACGGGAACATCATCATGCCTCAACAGCCGATGAGTTCGCCGCACGCCACCGACGAGGACCGCGACACGATCGAAGTCGCAGAGCATTGGATGCGTGACGATTCGCTCGAATCGTACGAACGCCAAGTCGTCGAGAACGGCCGAGGGAAGTTCCAGCCCGTCATCAAGGACGGCTCCTACGTCATGGAAGTCGTCGGCAGCAAAACGATTATCAGTGAGATCGACGGACAGCCAACGGTCGTCCCGGTTCGGCGCGCCAAGATGGAGCCCGTCACCGAGAAAGCCTGGCGCCTGAAATATCCCAACGGTCGGCTGGTGATTATCGCGGGCGGCAAGATTCTGCTGCGCGACATTCCCTCACCGTTCCAGATCGACGGCTTCCCGTTTGCGATGTGGAAAGACTACGACGTCGGCGGATTCCACGGCCAGGGCGAGCCGTTGCCGCTTCGTTCGTGCGCGTTCGCTATCAACAAGATTGCCTCGCAGGTTTTCGAGATTCTCGAAAAGACCGGCAACCCGTCATGGAAAGTCAAGAAAGACGGCGGAGTCAATCTCACCGCGGTCAAGAACCGCCCGGGGCTCGTCATCGCGATGGATACCCCCGACGCGTTGACGCCGCTGGAAAAGCCGCCGATACCGCAGGAGTTCTTCTCGCTCTACAAACTCATTAGCGACGGCATGGGCGAAGTCTCCGGCGTCAACGAGTCGGTCAAGGGCGCGCTCCCCGCGGCGAACACCGCCTTCGCAACGATGGACCAACTGCAAGAGTCCGGGTCGGCGCCGTTGCGGCTCAAGGTTCGCAACATGGAAACGGGGATTTCCCGAATCGGAAAGCTCCGCATCCAGTTGATTCAACAGTTCGACCAAGGCGCTCGTCCGCTGCGTCTCACGGGTGACGACCTCGCCGCTGGCGTCGTCGAGCCTGCGAGCAACGTATCGGTGCAGTTCCGCAAGTATTCCAACGCCGACATTCAAGGCCAGGTCGAGTTCGGCGTCGTTCCGATCTCGTCGCTGTCGACTTCGCCGGCCGGAACGTGGAACAAGTGGATGACCTTGCTAGACAAAAAGCTGGTCGACCCGGTGTGGTGGCATTCCAAGTTCCGCATCGAGGGATACAAGTCGGAGTTGCCGCGTATGCTCAAGCAGCAGAAGCAAGATGCCGACGCCGAAGCCGCGCTCAAGAAAGCATCGAAGGTCGGCGGCAACCGAACGAGTCCAGCGAAACAGGCGTCGCGTCGTCGCCTGCCTCCGCCATCGCAATCACCGACGCGAGAGGAAAACGCTAGGGTCCGCTGACGCTAGATAGGATTTGCCATGTATCTCGATGCCCTAAAAAATGCCGGGTCCCAAGGTGGCGGTATGCCGCCCAACGCCGCGTCGCCCGGCCTTGGTCCGACCCCCTCATTGCCGGGACTCCCGCCGCCGCCGACCGGAACCGGAGCGATGCCGACGGGTGCGCCGACCAACACCAAGATGACGGCCGGGTCCGATGCGATCGCGTCGCTGCGAACGCTGCAAGGCTTCGTTCCGGCGCTTTACAACGACATTTCCGAGATGATCAGCCGCATCAAAGGCGCGACCAGCGACAAGGCGGGAGACTCGCCGGGTCCGTCGGTTGGCGACCCGGGCATCCCGGGTGCGGCGCAACTCGACGCGTCGCCGACGATGGATTCGGGCGGTCCCGGCGCTCTGTAGCCTCACCCTGTATATTGTCAGGCAATTACGTTCCGTTCCTACGGATAGGCTTACGCCGTAATCCTACCCGGGAAGGAGGAACGAACAGTGGCAAAACGCACGCACAAGCGCGGTAGCAAGAAAGCCATCGCGCGCAAGGCGGCCCGAAAGAGCCGGAAGCACGAGTCGATGGGAATGCTGAAGGCTATCAAGCGCACTCACAAGCGCAAATCCCATCGCGGCAAAAAGCGCGTCTCGCACCGCTAAACCGCAATAACGGCGCGGGGCTGTTCGTTCAGCCCCCGTCGTCTTTTTCGTGAAGGACACATGGCGAAAAATAAACTGAGCAAGCCCGCTCCATCCGTGCCCAATGGCTCCGCCAAGGTTACTGCTCCGCAGTCTCCAAGCGCCGTCGAGCCGTTGACCGACGAGTTGAATCTCGTCCGAAAATTTACGCGTGAGAATCCCAAGGGCAGTCTGGCGGATACGCCCGAGGAAGTCGCGGCTTCGACGGTCTTAGACCCGTCCGCGCCGATCGAGAATTCCGCCGCCGAGCCAATCTCGGACACGCCGCCTCCGGCCGAGGAAACTCCGCCGACCGAAACTCCCGCCGAGCCAGCGATTGAAACGCCAGCGCCGACGTCGGAAGCGTCGCCCGCTACGCCTGCGAAGCCTGCGCCAGCAGCGCCGGCCGCGACAAGCGAAACGCCAGCAGCGCCCGCCGTTGCGACCGAACCGCCCAAGCCGAGCTACGCGCCCGACGAGCAAATCCATCTGCTCGAAGGCAGCGAACCGTGGACGCGCCAGCAGGTCGTCGCCGGGCTTCAAGACCGCGCAACGCTCCAACCGAAGGCCGCCGAGTCCGAGAGATTCCGCGCCTTGTTCGGCAACGACTACGAGACGGCTGAGAAGAATTGGAAGCCGATTCTGGACAGCCTTCGCGAGAATCCGGAGCGCGCTCAGGTCGCCAACGAAGTGCTCGCCGCCGACCCCGGGATGCTCGAATACCTGCGCCAGAGCGCCCAATACTGGAAGTCGCTCACGCCCGAGGAGCGCGGCGTCGCCGGAGGCACCGCAGCCGCGGCCGCACCGTCGTCCATCCCGCAGAACGACCCGCGCATCGAGAAGTACGAACGCACCTTCGCCACGATGCAGAAGCAGCTCATCGACAATCGCGTGCGCTCCGAATGGGGGCAGGTTTTCGAAAAGTTCCCCTTCATGCGAACCGACCAAAAGGCTCGTGAAGCACTGACGGCAGCGGCTGGGCTCATGTTCACCGCCGACGAGAAGGCCGGGAAAGACCCGCTCGAGTGCCGTGGTTTACTCGAGGCCATGAGTCAGAACGCCGTATTCCTCGAGGCGGCAGCTATCGCGTATGACCAGCGCGCGCAACACGGCGCGCCCGGTTCCGCATTGCCTGCCCCCACGATTGCGGCGCCTCCGTCTCCGGGTGTGGGTCTAGCGTTACTTGGCAGCAGCGGGCCTGGCCCGTCGGGTCAACCAGCGGCTGCTCCTCCAAAAGTTTACCGAGGCGACCCCGATTCGGCCGTCGCCGCTTTCATCAACGACCATCCAAGATAAGGACATAACAGCGTGTCAAACGGACTTCCGTACGTCAGCACCAACGAAGTCAATACCTTCGCGAACCGATACGTTCGGAACAACATCGTCGACCAGCGATACAAGTCGCGGGCGTGGTTGGGCATTCTGAATTCGGTCGGACGCATCGTTCGAATCGACGGCGGCTCGATCGTCAGCCAGCCGATTCTTGCCCAGCCGAATCAGACGGCGGCTTCGTACTTCGGTGCGGACCTGCTCGATGCCGACGCGCAAGAGGAGTTCACGAACGTCGAAATCCGCTGGTGCGCTGCCTACGCTTCGGCGACCATCAACGGAACCGACAAGCTCCGCTGCACCGGACGCGAAGCGACCTTGAACATCGTCAAGGCCAAAACCGAGTCGGCCTTCATGGCCTGCTTCGATAAGGTCGGTTCGTTCGTCTTCGGCAACGGCAACGGCAACGGCGGCAAGGACTGGGACGGCATGGGCGCCGGCATCAACGACGCAGCCGGCTTTCAAGTGTATAACGGCATCGACCGCGTTGCGAATCCCTGGTGGCAGTCGCAAGTGTTCGACCCCGGTACGCCGACCGCGCTGTCCAGCGCCTCGATGATGACGCTCTTTACCGAGTGTCAGACCGACGAGGAGCGCATCCAAGTCATCATCACGACCAAGGCCGGATACACGGCGTACTGGCAACTGCTCACGCCGCAAGAGATTCTCGCCGACGACAGCATCGGCAACCTCGGTTTCAACAACATCGCCTTCCAGGGTTGCGCGCTCGTCATGGACGCTGGCTGTCCGGCCGGCTACATGTACTTCGTGAACCTCGACCACGTTCGGCTGTTCCTGCACACGCAGCGGCAGTTCGAGTTCCAAGGCTTCCAGCGTCCGTACAATCAGGACGTCGAAGCCGGTCAGGTTCTCGCAATGGGGAATTTCGAGAACAGAAAATGCAGCGCCTCCGGTGTGTACCGGAACATCAGCAACGCGTAAGGAGCGGCAGAATCATGGCACACAAGAAATCATCCAAAGGCGCAGCCGGAGACGGTTCCAAGGTTCCCGCGGAAAGCGTCGAGCTCGAAGGCTCAATCATCACGGCCGCTCGTTCGACGATGGTCGCGCAATCCTACGAAGATGGCTACCCGGAAGTTCCGGGACGCCTGCACATGCGCCAAGCCGCAGTCGGAAAAGTCCACCACTAACTTTCACCAACGCACTCGTTGTCCATAGGGGACGGAGAGAACATCATGCCAATTTGGTCAACCACCCTCGACGCAACCACCAACAACCTGCCGAATGACGGCCCGCGTGGGATGCAGTCCTACCGCCCGTCACCGACGGCGGCAACCTACCTTCCGGGAACGGTTTTGCAACTCGTTCCGATGGACCAGCAACTCTACGCCGACCACGCGACGGTGCAGCCGCTTCCGGCTGGCACCACGCTGACGAAAATCGCCGGTGTCGTTGCGGGTTCGTGGGGAGGCTTCGACGGATCGCTCGACCAGGCTCCGGCCTACGTTTCGGTCGCGAACCCGCAAGGGCTCGTGCGCGGAACCACGTACATCGAGTCGATCGTCAAAGGCTTGGGGTACGTCCTCGTTGACCAATCCGGCACCGCGGCTGTCACCATCGTCGATGGCCTCGAACTGGTTTCCTCGCGCGTTTCGGCTGGCTACGCTCAAGGCGTCGCCGTCTCGACCGCAGTCGGCGCATCCCTCATCGCCGTCGCGTCGTTGCCGTCTACCGGCATCGGCTCGTCGCTGACCGCCGCTGCGTTGGCGCAAGCCGCGCAGGTTGCAACGGTTGCAACTCCGGCCGCGGGCGACATTCTCAACCTGACGATTCAAGCACCGTACTCGCAAGGGTTCCCGAGCGTCGCGCAGACCTACACCTGGTCGCTGATGCTCAACTCGACCACGGCCGCTTCGGCGACCACGGCCGCAGCCGCGATGGTCGCGTACCTCAATGCGACGTCGAACTTCAGCAAGTATTTCCTGGCGACCAACACGGCCGGTGCAATCACCGTCACGGTCAACGCCAACTCCGCGCCGTTCCAAGTCACCTTCGGTTCGGGAACGAACCTGACCGGCGCATTCTACACCAGCATTTCGGGCATGGTCGCCAACTCGCTGACCTTCGCCTCGAACGTCACGGGCGCAGGCGGGACCACCTTCGCTGCGACCGGCGCAAACTTCACCGGCGGAACGGGATACAAGGGCCTCACCCCGGCCTTCATCTACGGAGAATTCTAATCTGTGGCAACGCTTCTAGCGAAGATCGAACGCGACAGCATCCTGGCTCGAGCGGCGGAAAAAGAAAACACCATCGTCGAAAAGACGTGCCGCATTTCGCTGGCACACGATTGGCCGAACGCGCAGAAACCGCGCGCGATCGAACTACCGTGGTGCAAGGGACTCGGATCGCCCAAGACGCTGCTCATCCTTCGCCCAGGCGCAACGATCGAACAGCCGCTGGACAAGTGCCACGCGTGGTTCGGTCCGTTCGACCTGTTCAAAGAATACGAGGCCGAGCTTCACAAGGTTCCGACGAACGAGAAGCTCATCGCCGCCATGCGCGACCGTATCGCCAGCGAGAGCGCCCGATACCTCACGCGCTACGACTACCCGCGCGGCAATGGTCGCGGCAGCCAGCCGGACATGACTCCGGTTGGTCCGCACCGTTCGCCTGACATTACGATTCAGGTCCTCGATGCCGAGGGAAATCACGACGAGCCGATTCGGCTGTACGAGGTCTATCAAATCGGCGAGTTCGACGAACTGGCCGGCACGTTCCAGCAGCCCGAGTCGCAAGAGCAAATCGAGTCGCGCTTCCAGGCGCAGCTGCTCGAGAAGGACCGCGAGGTTGCGGCCATGCGTCGCGAGCTCGCGCAGCTTGCGGGCATGGTCAAGGGCGTCGCGCTCACCGCGGCGGGCAAAGGCAAAGCAGTCGCCGCTGAACCAGCGGTAGCAGGGGAGTAGTATGGCGCAAGTAGCCGTTCGGGCTCATTGTCCCGCGTGCGGGCAGCCGGCCACGCTGGCAGGTTCGTATTCCGACGAGACGTTCAATGGACAGTGCGTTGCGTGCAAGGGCGTGATAGCGGCTCCGAATCCGAAGTACGACCCGTCCAAGAACGTCCAGGCGTTTTCGTCCGTCGTCATCGGCGACAAAGTTGTTTCGGGCTACAACCTGAAGGTTACGGAAGCGACCAAACCGACGACAGAGATGGATCCGGAAGCGACCGTCGTGGACGAACACAAGTTTGCGGGAACCGACCCTTTCCCGAAATCCGACGCTCTGGACAATGCATAGCTCGTTCACCGATGCGCTCGCGCGCGAACTTGGCGCCCCGCGCAAGAAGTCGGGCCTGAAGTTTGCGGTCGTCGAGAAGATGCACACGGGCGAGAAAGTCGTCTATCGCAGCGACGTTCGCGGAGCGGCCGAGACGGTCGCAGCGCAGCACGCGGCACGCCGCGTCATCGAGGAGTAACATGGCCGACAGACGTTCATCGCTCGACAAAGGTTCTTTCCCGGCCGGAGACGGCGGGCGTGTCATCGTTCCGATTCATCACAATCGCGAAGGCGGAGATGCGTCGATCGACCCGGACGAGA
>Ga0208589_1000167_pt1 | contig 31504 bp, 23 predicted proteins | sample NGESurshal092012_2_FD_184486 | JGI IMG/M metagenome (GOLD analysis project Ga0208589, IMG submission 184486) | Arctic peat soil microbial communities from Barrow, Alaska - NGEE Surface sample F53-2 shallow-092012 (SPAdes) | ecosystem: Environmental > Terrestrial > Soil > Wetlands > Peat ...
GTGACGTTTGACCTGGCCCCAAACGGGGCTATTCTTTGACCACAGGTGGCCCCCGATTCGGCGCCCGCACTGGCCCCCAATTCGATTCCCGTTTCCAACTTTCAGCCGGGTGGACTTAACGATAAGTCCGACTTATAAAGATTATACCGCAGCCCTAACAGAATGCAAACAAAATATTTTATTTTTCTTTGATTGTTGGAAGTTATTGATATACAGCGGGTTATGGCAGGGCGGATTTTCTGGGATGAGTTTTCAGTTTTCAGTGTTCAGTTTTCAGCTTGGGAAGAAACGCGCGGGATTCTGCTGTTCGGTGCAAGGAAATGGGTGTTCGGTGCAAATGGCGCACAGGTTTGTGCAGTTCGGTGCAAGAAAAGGGGGAGGGGAAGGTGCGAAGAGTTTGAAAAGTGTGAAAGTGTGAAGGTAAGAAAGTGTCAGCCGAACGGGGTACTGTGCAAGTCCTGACCGGTTTTGTGCAGATGGCAGCGTGTGCTGCGCCATTCGCCGGCGGCAGAAAAGAAGGTGGCGTTATCCATTCAAGGCCGCTTCGAGTGATGCCCAATCCGGTCCACGCGGCATGATGAAAAGGCATTTGCCACGACTATACGCGGCCCATAGCTCGCCGATCCTACGCTTCTCGCGGCTGTCGTCATTCGACCAGCTATCGCCGCCCTTATACTCGACAACCAGGATGCGCCCGTCCAACAACTCCACAACGAAATCGGGATAGAACCGATCCGTTGATGTTTGGAGCCAGAAAGAGCGAAGAGGCCTGCGTTCGATGTTGCGAACCCAGCGGCGCACATTGGGGTGTTGGTCGATCCGCGTTGCGCATTCAAACTCCTCGCCTTCACTCTTCAACTCGCCAACGCGATGAAATGCGTGCTTCGCCCAAGGATAGCCGCCGTCGAAATACGAGTTTGGAGCGTAATATTCCGGGTCGATGGTCAGGCACTTCGCGGGGTCAACTTCAACCGCCGCTTGCGGTCCGAAAAGCAGGCGATCAAAGGTCTGTTGGCGCTGGCTTGTGCGATGGCGTTCGATTGCCGCCTCGAGCGCTTTCGCGAGGCGATACTTCTCCGCTGCGACCTGGTCCATTGGCCATGAGCGATCACGCATGACCGATTCCACGGCGGTGGCTACGAACGATCTAAGTTGTGAAGGTATTAAATCGTGCGCTGTTACCCGTTGGGAGAGCCATGCCGTCAACATCGGAACGGTCCATCCGGGTTCGGCGCCAAAAAGCGATAGGTCTTCGTGCAGCCGCGTCACGAATCCGGTCAATTCGACGTGCCCACGGTCGGTCACGTCGATCTGGCCTGTTGTTCCGGCAGCGGCAGCGCTCGGAAAGAGCGTTTCATCCAGGGTTGCCGGAAAATCGGAGAGGTTCCACGGCACGTCGAGCAGGTGCGTGTCGTCGAATAGTTCCAATTGTCCATCAATGCGCAAGGAAAGCGCCGGAATTCTGAACGCCCCTTGGTCCACGGTCGATTGTTGTGGAATGTTGGGCAATATCGCCCGCTGCACTGCTTCACGGTCGGCGTCTTCGGTAAAGCATCGCGTAATTTCCTTGACCTCGGCGGTATCAACGATTCCGCGCACGACGAGTTCCTGCGTTTCCGGCTCAAAGCTCACGCGTTGAAGCAGCGGTAGAGGCAGCGTTTCCAATCTCGGCATGGTGGAGACCCGCACGCGCCGGTCAAACAACGTAGGTTGCAGTCCCTGCACCTCCACGACCAAGTCCGCGGCTTCCAAACGCTGAAAGCCCGCACCTTCGATTAATGCATCCTTCAGATTCGCGGCGGTGCGGATAAAGCTGTCTGAAACCGCGAAAGCGTAGGCGGCGTTGAGCGAATCATGCACCTTCCGCTTTGCTCCGGGCAGCCGCAAGATCCGCCCCAGTACCTGCTCGACGGCGCGCGGTGTGCTGACATTGCCCAAGCTGCAAAGCACATAGGCGAATGGGCAGTCCCAGCCTTCGACCAGGGCTTTAACAGTAATAATGTAGGTGATTGGACAAGCTTCGCTTGCCACGTCCACGCCGTTGAGACCGGGCGTGGTTCCAGTATGGATGGCAATCTGTTCAGATGGCACTTGGAAGTCTTCGATCAATGACTGCTTCAACTTTTCGACATTGATGTCATCCCCGTTGACGGATTGCGCCTGAAAAAGAATGATCGGCCGCACATATTCGCCGGTAGTCGCGCGCTCGCGAACCGCCTGTTCCTCAAGTTGTCGCCGCGTATCGAGCGCATCGCGCACCACCATCTGCCAGGTGGTGTAAGTGCGGAGGCGGATTGGCAGCTTGATCATTTCCGCGTTCTTCAATTCCAGCGCAGAGGCATGGGCGAGTACGTTGCTCGCGTAGCGCTCCCGCGCCGGGTCGTGCATGGTTTCGGGGGTCGCGGTCAGTTCGAGAATCGCCGACGGATGGAATCTCGCCAGTGTTGAAAAACTGAGCGGCGTGCGAGCGTTATGGGCTTCGTCCATGACCACAAGCGGGCGGCGCATGGTCAGGACGTTGGCGAGCGAGTAATCGACGCTTCCATCGGGCCGAGTGAACAGCGCGAGCAGCATTGAGGTTAGGCCGTCGAAATGATGCTGCAACTGGCCGTTGCTTTCGTAGACCTTGCGGCCCTCCGTTTTGTCCACGCGCAGAGCTTGAAATGTCGTGACGATGACGCAAGCCGCGCCGCTTAGGTCGGCTCGCGTCACATAAAGCGCATCGGCAATCGTCATGATTTTGACGTTGCCGCCGAACTGCTCGTCAAGCTGCTGCCGGTACGGGTGTTGGCGATTGCGGAGCGCGTTGAGCGTCTGATTCACGATTGCATTGCTCGGCGCGAGCCAGAGAACCGTCGGGTGATCGGTCTGAAGGTACTGGCGCGCTGCGATGGCAACCGCGTAACACGCGACGAGCGTCTTTCCGCCGCCAGTTGGAAGGCGCAGGCAGACATAGGGCATCTGTTCCATCTGCGGCACATCGCGGTAGGGGCGCTCCGTGGCGAGAACGAAGGCCGTCTTGGCGCCGTTGATTAGAACCGCCTGCAAATAATTCCTGAGCGAATCGAGCACGCGCTGTTGGTAATCGCGAAGTTCCATCACCCCACCCTCACTTCCCACGGAACCTGGCGGAAGATTACGCCCGCATCGCGCAGCCGTGATTCGCCCAGGCGGCAGGCTTCGCCGTACACGACGCGCGGACCTTCATGCGGCGGCAGAGATTCAAGCACTTTTTTGGTAAGCACATTGCCGCCGGCGGGACGTTTGTCGCCCAGAACACCATTGAACAGGAGATAGATCGTGCGCCCGCCGTGAACGCCCAGCAGCGGCGTTTTTCCGTCGGCTCTCTTGGGTATCGGGCTTCCCGTTTCAGTGAAAAACACATGGGCTGCCAGATCGGGGAAACGTACTTCGGGGTCGATGCCGCCGAAGGAGTCGAAAAGAGGCTTGCCTAGTTTGCAAAAACGGAAGCCGCCGCCGAGGGGCGCAACTTCGCCCCCTAGTGTGTTGGTGAATCCTTCGACTGCCTTCTTTAGTCGAATTGCCGTGATATTTTGTGCGATTTGTTCGTCCATTTCCACGAGTATGAACCGTCGTGTCCCACCATATGTCTTATTGAGCTTCAATGCTGCGTGGCCGGTCGTACCGCTTCCCGCAAATGAATCGAGTATCAGGCAATTCGAATCTCCTCCGATCTGAAGAACGAGATCGAGGAGCGTTGTTGGCTTCGGACTGTCAAAATCCATTTCTATGCCGAATTGTTTCAATTCATCCTTACCGATGTGATTGTCGCCGGCAACTTCGTGTAGCCAAAGCGTGACCGGAACTACGCCTTCGTCTAAGGAACCTAGAAACGTTTTGCGCGCCGGTATCGCATCGCCTTTCTTTCCAAACCATATCTCATTATTTTCATCGAACCGTTTCATCGTCTCATCGCTGAACCGCCGAAACGTCCCCTTCGGTGGTGTCCATCTTACCCCGTTTTTAAATGTGTACTCCGTTCGATCCTCCCCACTCTTCGCGTGAAGCGGTGTCGCCTTCCAAGGCCCGTCGCGGTGGTTATCAGGATTTTTGTATGCCTTGTCTTGGGCGGCCGTGCGCTCAAGTCGTCCCATCGTAAAATCTGCTTTTGATTTTGCAAAGCAGATTAGAAAGTCATGGTTGTCACTAAAATATGAGGCGTCATTTGACCGAGTATATTTCTTCTGCCAAATCACGTTCGCAACAAAATTCTGCTCACCGAATAACTCGCCCATTATGGCTCTTGCCCGGTGCATTTCGTGGTCGTCGATTGAGACGAAGATTGCGCCGTCTTGAGTTAGGAATTCACGCAGAAGGGAAAGAAGCGGACACATCATACAAAGCCACTTGTCATGGCGGCTGAGGTCTTCGGCCTCCGAGCCAACAGTCTCGCCAAGCCATCGTTTGATTTCCGGGCTATTGACGTTGTCGTTGTAGACCCAGCCTTCGTTGCCGGTGTTGTATGGCGGGTCGATATAGATGCACTTGACCTTGCCGGCGTAATACGGCAGCAGGGCTTTGAGTGCTTCGAGATTGTCCCCCTGGACGAGCAGGTTTCCGGCTTCGGGATCACCGGCGGAAAGGGATTTGTCGCAATGCAGCAGCCGATATGGCACCTGGCGGTGGTGATTGACGACTGCTTTTTTCCCAATCCAATCGAGCGTGGGCATCCGTGTAAAACCCTTTCCTGATGCGAATCGGGTTCGATGTTACACTTTTAGCAACGCGACGTACAATGCAGCCCCGCCGGATGGCGATCCGGCGGCTTCTTAGGGGGCGGGTGGGAGCGCGGAGGGGGGGCAAAGGTGTGAAGGGTGTAAAAGGTTTGAAAAGTGTGAAAGGAGCGGAGAGGCGTCAAGGCGAAGCGGATGATGGGCTTCGCCCGGTTATTAATTCATTTGACGCCTCACCTGTTGAATCGTAAATCACCAATGCAACGAGGATCCCCGAAAAGGGCTAAGCCGCCGCGAGGCGGCGCTGGGTTCTGTGAAACCTGGCTCATCCGGAGACCTGCTGGTCTACAGAAATGGCGGGATAGGATACACGCCTCGAAGTTCTATTAGTTTCGGTACAAACCTCATCGACCATTGGAAGATTTTTGTCGGACGCGCCGGCCCGGGAACCGGCAATAAAGATTCGTACCCTCACAAAATCATTAGTACGCCGTTCCTCGGCGAGCCCGGTAGTGTTTCGTCGGAAACGTATCTTTGCATCGGACCGTTCGAGACCGAAAGCCAAGGCGAAAGTGCGCTCTCTTATCTTGCCTGCCGACTCACGCGCTTCCTCATTCTCTTGCACAAGCCCGCTCAGGGCACCACGAAACAGGTTTACACCTTCGTTCCTACCCAGGAATGGAACAAGAGGTGGACCGACAAAGATCTATACGAGTTATACGCGCTAACCGAGACTGAGATCGCCTTCGTGGAGAAGATCATCCGGCCTATGGACCTGACCGGCAACGCACTCGACGAGGCCATCCCCGACATCGACGACGACGAGTAGTAGTAGGTGAGATTCATGGCAATCGATGAGTTTTTCCCCCCGCGTCCCGCATCGACGCCAACGATTTACGCCTTCGCCAGCACGCACCCGGATTATGCGGGGCTGCTGAAGGTGGACTACACCGAGCGCGTCGCCGCCGAGCGGATCGCGGAACAGTTTCCCTCGCGAGTGAACCCCTATCGGATCGAGTTGATCGAGCCGGCGATGCGTTTGGACGAAAGTAAGGTAAACTTGGGCCTCATGATTTTGACCAAGCCCGCACAACTTCGAATCGACCTGCCGTTGGACGCGATCGCCCGGGTGTGTGAAACATTCGGCGTAAGCGAACTGGCGGTGTTCGGTTCGGTGCTGCGCGACGACTTCGACCCGGCGCGCAGCGATGTGGATATTCTCGTGCGTTTCATCAACAACGACGCCGGGCCGTTTTGGGGCAAGTACATGGACATGGAAGAGGAACTTGAAGCTCTGCTGGGACGGAAGGTGGACGTGGTGAGTTGGAAGGCGATCGAGCAGAGCCGCAACCCGTATCGTCGGAACCACATCCTCAAGCATGCGAGGCGCGTGTATGGGCAAGGATAAGGCATATGCCGACGACGTGCTGAGCGCGATGCGGGATGTCGTTGCTTACTTGGGCGACATGGGCTTCGAGGCGCTCGTGGCCGACGAAAAAACGGCGGACGCCATCCATCGGAAGTTGGAAATCATGGGTGAGGCGACCAAGCGCCTTTCTAAAGCGCTTCGAGACGCCCACCCGGAAATCCCGTGGAAGAATATGGCCGGGATGCGTAACAAGCTGATCCACGGGTACGACGAGATCGAGCTGGATCAGGTCTACGACGCGGTGACTCAAGTGATCCCGCCTTTGATTCCCAAAATCGAGGCGATCGTGCGGGCATTGCCGGATCCCGAATGAGCGGGAGGGTACACCATGGCACTTCAGGAGTTTTTCCCCCCGCGACCTGCTGCCGCCCCGACGATCTACGCGTTCGCCAGCACGCACCCCGATCATGCGGGGTTGCTGAAGGTCGGCTACACCGAGCGCGTCGCCGCCGACCGGATCGCGGAGCAGTTTCCTTCCGGCGTGAATCCGTATCGGATCGAGATGATCGAGCCGGCGATGCGCTCGGATGGGTCGGGCTTCACCGATCACGACATTCACCGGCATCTGCGGGCACGCGGGATCAAGAATACCTCGCACGAGTGGTTCAAATGCACGGTGGCGCAGGTGCGGGCGGCAATCGTCGCCGTGCGCGAACGGACTGCCAACATCGAAGATCGTACGCTGAGCTTCGGACTTCGGCCCGAGCAGCGCGAAGCGGTGGAAATGACGGCGGATTACTTCGAGAAGGCCAAAACCGAACAGCCGGGGCACACGCCGCACTTCCTGTGGAACGCGAAGATGCGCTTCGGCAAGACCTTCGCCGCGTACCAGTTGGCGAAGAAAATGGGCTGGAAGAAGGTGCTCGTCCTGACGTTCAAGCCTGCGGTGGTGCATGCGTGGTCGGACGATTTGCAGCGGCACATCGATTTCGAGGGTTGGCAGTTCATCACCCGCGATGGCGCGTTGACCTATGAAGACGCCAATAAGAAAACACCGATCGTCTGCTTCGGCAGCTTTCAGGACTTTCTCCAGCGCACGCCGGGTGGCGCAATCAAGCCGCGCAACGAGTGGGTGCATAAGACCGAGTGGGACTGCGTGATTCTGGACGAATATCACTACGGCGCGTGGCGCGAGAACGCCAAAGGGCTGTTCGGCGCGGACGAGGAAGACACCGGCGAGGTGAGCGAGGAAGTGACCAAGGTCGAGGCGGAGTTTGACGAGTCGATTCTGCCGATCAATACGAATCATTACCTGTATCTATCGGGCACGCCGTTCCGGGCGCTGGCATCGGGTGAATTCATCGAAGAGCAGATTTACAACTGGACATACAGCGACGAGCAACGCGCGAAGCGCGATTGGAAGGGACCGGGGCCTAACCCGTACGTGGCGTTGCCAAGGTTGGTTTTGATGACGTATACGCTGCCGGACGACATTCGGCGGGTGGCGGAAGAGGGCGAATTCAACGAGTTCGATCTGAACGAATTCTTTCTGGCCGAGGGGGAAGGCGACGACGCGAAATTTGAGCATGAGGATCAGGTGCAGAAGTGGCTGGACTTGATCCGCGGGGCGTACCGCGGGACGACAGTGGATGATTTGAAGCTGGGGAAGGACCGCCCGCCGTTGCCATTCAGCGCCGGACGGCTGCTCAACCTGTTACAGCATTCGTTCTGGTTCCTGCCGAGCGTGGCATCGTGCTACGCGATGGCGAAGTTGCTCAAGGCGAAGAACAACACGTTCTATCACGACTACAATGTGGTAATCGCGGCGGGTTCGAGGGCGGGCATCGGCGCGGCGGCGCTGCCACCGGTGTTGGAAGCGATGGATGAGCCGCTGGCGAGCAAGTCGATTACCCTTTCCTGCGGGAAGCTGACAACGGGTGTGACGGTTCGCCCTTGGGCGGGGATGCTCATGCTGCGCAAGTGCAGCAGCCCCGAGACTTATTTTCAGAGCGCGTTTCGGGTGCAGTCGCCCTGGACGGTTGCCGACGAGACAGGGAAAGAGATTGTCGTCAAACCGGAATGTTATGTGTTCGACTTCGCGCCGAACCGGGCGCTGCGGCAGATCGCGGACTACGGATCAAGATTGGCGACCGACGACACGACACCAGAGCAGCGGGTAGCGGAACTGGTCGGGTTTCTGCCGGTGCTGGCCTACGACGGCAGCAGCATGCGCCAGCTCGACGCGGCGGCGATCCTCGACATCGCCACTGCCGGGACGAGCGCGACGCTGCTGGCCAAGCGGTGGGAGAGCGTGTTGCTGGTGAACGTGGACGACAGCACGCTGACCCGTCTTATGAACGACGAGGCCGCAATGGCGGCGTTGGAAGCGATCGAAGGTTTCCGAAACCTGAACGCCGATCTGGAGACAATCATCAACCGATCGGAGCAAATCAAGGATGCGAAGCGGAAGGCCGGCGAAGGCGAGGAGCCGAGTGACAAAGAAAAGAAGGAACTGACCGAAGCCGAGAAGGAGCGCAAGAGCCTGCGAAAACAGGTGCAGGAAAAGCTGATCAAGTTCGCGGCAAGAATCCCGGTGTTCATGTATCTGACCGATTTCCGTGAGCAGCGATTGAAAGACGTCATCACGAAGCTTGAGCCTAAGCTGTTCAAGCGCGTCACCGGTTTGACGACAGAAGACTTCGAGCGGCTGGTGAGCCTTGGGGTGTTCAACAGCGCGCTGATGAATGATGCGGTTTGGAAATTCCGTCGATATGAGGACGCGAGCCTGCGGTACATGGGCGTGAGCCGCCATAAGGGTCTAGACGTTGGACTATTCGATACGGCGCTGACGGAAGCGGATTTCAAGGCGACATTCGAGGGGCTTGCGGAAGAATGAAGAGCGGGAAACGAACGCCCGGCGTGGCTGCGGCTGGCGCATGAGAAGCTGGACCGGGCCGTGTTCGCGGCGTATGCGTTGCTCGATCCGGCCGGCGCGTGGGACGAGGATTGGGCGGATGTTTGGGTGGACGCCGGGGCGGGGCAGCCGCTGCCGGCGGGGCATGCGCTGATCGCGCGACGGGCGGAGGTGGAGCAGAAGGTGCCGGGAAATTTGCTGCGGATGAATGGAGAGCGGAGTGGGAAGTAGGGTTTAACGCGGGCAAAGAAGGAGCGGAGGGGCGCGCGGCACAAATGCCTCGGCTAAACAGGGAGCGGCCCGAATGGCGCGCCGGATGGCGAGGCGAGCGGCTTCTTACGATGCGATGAGGAGCGGTCGGGGGAAAAAAGGTGTGAAGGGTGTGAAAGGTTTGAAAAGTGTGAAGGGGGCAGGGAGGGTTCAAAAGTTCAAGAGTTCAAAGGTTTAAGGGTTCAAGAGTTTAATGGTTCAAGAGTTTACTGGTTCAAGGGGTTGAGTTGAGAATTCGGCGCCTAACTGGCGACCCGGCCGTTCTTCGCCGTCAAGGGGAAGCGGATAATGGGCTTCGCCCGGTTATTAATTCATTTGACTCCTCACCCGTTGAATCGTAGATCAGTCATGCAACGAGGATCCCCGAAAAGGGCTAAGCCGCCGCGAGGCGGCGCTGGGTTCTGTGAAACCTGGCTCATCCGGAGACTTGCCGGGTGATGCGCAAAGCGCCTGACCCCCAGCCTGTTTGCTGTGGGTTGATGGCGTTGCCGAACGGATGCTCGTGGACACTCCGCGGAGGCATTGTCTCCGTTGCGGAGGGTGAACCTTCCGCGATTGCCAGGTCCGGCTTGTGCCGGCGGGCGGTCTGCCCACGTCTCCCTTGGCTTGTGCCGGTAATGGCAAAGCCTCCTGTTCCTTATCGGTCCTCGTGTTCCGTTTCCAGCGCCAAAGGCCGGGCCTTTGGCGCTGTAGCCTTCGTTGGCGCGTGTCGAATTGTCTGGGGTATCCAGGCAATTGGGGTTGATTAAGTCAACCACGAACGTCGCCGATGAGGGGAGTAGCCAGTTTTCGGCAGTCGCCGGAGCGGGCATTCAAGTGAAGCCTTCATGGAGGAGGCTTGGAGAAAATCGCCGCGGCAAGAGGCCGCGCCTTGGAAAGGAGGCTTCTGCCAAGTTGTCTGACGCTCGTGATTGTTTTGCGGGCCGACGACATATGCAGGCTGGGGCATCGAAATACTTAAGCCCAGCCCGGCGCAACGCCACTTGATTTGATTGTGTATGACGCAAACTGGAAGGCGATTGCCTTCCAACCGATTGCGCGGCGCTGCGCCGCGCTGGACCAAGGAACACATTTTTTCCCAAGAGGAGACATCCATGAACGCTACTCGTAGAACATTGAGCCGTAAGGGCTTTACACTCGTTGAAATTTTGATCGTCGTGATCATCCTGGGCATTTTGGCCGCCATTGTCATTCCGCAGTTCACCAATGCGTCGACCGACGCGAAGCGGAGCAACATGGCCAGCCAGGACCAGACCATCAAGAGCCAGATTTCGCTCTACAGCCTGCAGCACAATGACAGCGCGCCGCCGCTGGCGACGTTGTTCACGAATCTGGGCGAAATCACTGACGTGAATGGCAACGTCAGTGGAGCGGCCGGCTTCGCGGCGCCCGGTTTTGGCCCCTATCTGCAGGCCACCCCGGTTAACCCGCTGACGAATTCGTCCTCGGTTGTCGCGGTCGGCACCGCCGCTGCCCTTACAACCGGGTGGTACTACAACGCCGCCACCGGCGAGTTCCATGGCGCCAATCTCACCGGCGCGCAGTCGGATGACGGCAACTAACATCCCCTGTTATTCACGACCGGCGCGCCCAATCGGCGCGCCGGCCGTTTTGACCGTGCCCAAGCCGGCGGCGGTTTAACCAAAGGGTTGCTCCATGTCCAATGTTCAAACCATTCCGCTCCGCGAATCATCACGCCCTTCGGCACCCGCGCGACGCATCGGTTTCACGCTCATCGAAATTTTGATTGTGGTGGTTATCCTGGGGATTCTGGCGGCGATCGTGATTCCACAGTTTTCCAACGCCAGCCAGACCGCACGCGAGAACACGCTCCGCGACGAGCTTCGTTACCTTCGTACGCAGATCCTTGTCTATCAAGCCCAGCATAATGACGTCTCTCCTGGATACCCTACTGGATCGGCTTCCGTGCCAACCGAAGCGGCGTTTCTGGATCAGATGACTAATTTCAGCAATCAGTTCTCCGCCACCAACGCCACCTTTTCCGCGACACTTTTCCCGTACGGCCCGTATCTCAGTGCCATGCCGCCGAATTCCGTGAACAGCAAGACAAAGGTTACAGTCATACCGAACAACGCCTCCTTTCCGTTACCCGACGGAACCGGCGGTTTCATCTACCAGCCGCAGACTGCAACGATCAAGGCCAACCTGACGAGCACTGACACCAATGGCGTCGCCTTCTCCTCGTATTGACCGCGGCGAGTGGCTCTGCCGTCGCGGATTCACGCTCGTCGAGGCGTTGATCGCCTCGGTGATTCTGGCGATTCTCGCGCTGGGGGTTGCCGGGGCGGTGGGGGCAAGCTATTCCCAGACCATCGCGTTAAATCAAAACGCCATCGCCGTTTCCCTGGCGCGCGAACTCATTGAAGAAATCGCGGCCAAGCCGCTGCTCGACCCCACTTCGGGAAACACCACGCCGGCATCCACGGCCCTGACGGCGGCCCGGTCCACCTTCACAGGGGCGGGAAATTACAATCTTTATTCGGACCACGGGGCGAGTGTTACGTCATTGGCGGGCACCACACTGAATCTCACCGGCGGGCAGGTGTTTACTCGCGCGGTGACCGTGCAGGCGGGCGCGGTTCCCACCGCCGACACCCAATCGCCCTCGACAGACTTTGACCTGGTGACGGTTACGGTAACGGCTCCTTCGGGGCAAAAATTCAGCCTGAGCAGAGTCGTAGCCAACTACACGTTCACACGATGAAATCGCCGCGGCTTAAATTTCGACGCGGGCTGACGATGATCGAACTGCTCATCGGATTGGTGATTACCGGTCTGGTGATGGCGGCACTGGCTTCCATCACCTTTGCCGTCGCCCAAGGATGGACCGCCAGCGACGGCACGCAGAATCTTCAGATTCAATCGCAGCAGGTCTATACGCGCGTCCGCTACAATCTCGCGTCGGCGCTGTATATCGGGCTGGTAAATGCCGGCTCGCTTAACGGCTCGGCGACCACTCCCGGCTGCGTTGTCTATTGGGCCAACGATTCGGTGAACGCCGATGGCAAGCCGGAGATCGGCGAAATGGCGTTGATACAGCACGATGCCGTCAATCAGGTGGTCACGCTTTATTATTGCATGCCATACGCCTCGATGACCGGAACGCAGCAGACTTCCGCGGCCGGTTCGATCAGCTATGCAACGATGACCACCAGCACCTGGCCGGCGACGTTCGAGGCGCTGAGCTTTGTAAAAAAGACGGTGCTGGGCCGGAATGTAAAAGGAGCGACGTTCGCTTCCTATTGGAACACGAGCACGACGCAGCGGCCCTTGGTGGAGTTCTGCCTGGTGCTGAATCGCCCGCCGCAGTTTTCGACGACATTGTACGGCGTGGCGTTGTTGCGGTCGCCGATGACGCAGCCGTTGTAGGGGGAATGACAAGATGACAAGGTGACAATAATCAAATCTGTCTTAGCTGAAAACTGAAAACTGAAAACTTCAAACTCAGCAAAGCCCACTCTTCACTATATTACTTCCTCCATTTCATAAGCCTACAATCACGCCCATGACGAAAAAGATTTTGCTCGTTGGCCATTGTGGGCCGGACAGCAGTTATCTGCGGCTTGCAGCTCGCAGTGCCGCGGCGGAGGCGTCGCCTTCGGCGCCGGACGCGGCCATACTCATGGTTAATGACGACGCGGCGCTGGAGCAGGCGTTGTTGGGCCGCGTCGATCTGCTCCTGGTCAACCGCGTTCTGGACGGCGACTTTTCCGATGCCGACGGCGTCTCGCTGATCGCCCGGCTCAAGACGGTAAATCCCCATCTGCGACTGATGCTGATCAGCAACTACGCCGATTCGCAAGCCGCGGCGAGCAAAGCCGGCGCGCTCGCGGGCTTTGGAAAGCGCGACATCGGCTCGGCCCGCGTTCGCACCATTCTTGTCGGCGCACTCGCCTGATTTGCATTTTCAAGCCCAATCGATAAAGGTTTTGGTATGAAGGCCATTCGCGTTTACCAACCCGGCGCTCCCGACGTCATGAAACTTGAGGAAGTTCCCGATCCGATCGCCCGAGACGGGCAGGTGCTGGTCGAGGTTAGAGCCATCGGCGTGAATCCGGTGGAGGTGTACATCCGGTCGGGGAACTATCCCCTGCGCGCGCCGCTTCCATATACGCCCGGCACCGACGCCGCCGGTATCGTCCGGGCGGTCGGTGCGGGAGTCACGCATGTAAAGCCCGGCGACCGCGTCTACACGGCCGGCGCCATCAGCGGCGCTTATGCGCAACTTGCGCTGTGCGAAGCCGCTCAGGTTCATGTGCTGGCGGACAAGATAACGTTTGCCCAGGGCGCGGCGGTGAATGTCCCCTACGCCACGGCCTGGCGGGCGTTGCTCCAGCGGGCCAAAGCGGTGGCCGGAGAATCGGTGCTTATCCACGGCGCCAGCGGCGGTGTCGGCATCGCCGCCGTGCAGATCGCCGCGGCCGCGGGATTGAATGTGGTCGGCACGGCCGGTACCAAGAAAGGCGAGCAACTGGTGATTGAGCAGGGGGCCAAACACGTTATTAATCACACCGCGCCCGACTATCTTAAATCATTGATGGACCTGACCGGCGGCCGCGGCTTTGATTTGATTCTGGAAATGCTGGCGAATGTAAACTTGAACAACGATTTGGGCTTGCTCGCCCGCAATGCCCGGGTGGTGGTGATCGGCAATCGCGGCCCCACGCAGATCGACGCCCGCCTGACGATGAGCAAGGATACTTCGATCATCGGCATGAGCCTGGCCAATGTGATGCCGGATGACCGGCGCTCGATTCATGCGGCGCTGGTCGCGGGGTTGGCCAATGGCACGTTGCGGCCGATTATTAATTGTGAATTGCCGCTGAAGGAGGCGCCTAAGGCTCACGAGTTGGTGATGAGTCCGGGGGCGTATGGGAAGATTGTGCTGGTGCCGTGAATTGGGCAGTTGGAAGAGTTTGCGGTCCTCCAGGTGGAAATTCATCGAGGTTAACTCTGCCATTGCCCAAGCTGAGTCTTCCAGGACGACCGCTCAGGCCTACGTTGTCTGTCTTTACGCTTCCATCCGATTGAAGATCGTCGCGAGAGATACGGACAACTGTCAGCCGTTCAATGTGGTAAGTTCGACCTGGGCCGGCGGTAAATTCAACGGATCCATGCGGCCCAGTACGAATTTCCACGCCTTCGTTATAGATGTCGCCATCTGTGACAAATTGCCATTTAGACTCTGTTGAAATTCTGTACTGAGCGCCACCCTGTTTCGAGATGACATGGATTTGCAGCGGCGGCAAGGTCTGATCGACCCCCAACGGCCGCACCATATTCGCCTGAATCGACCTCGTCGTTGCCGGCTGCGTGGTTGCGCCAATCGCCAGATCAAAGGCAACGACGAGTGTCCCGGCTACGACGAGATGAAAAATGCGATTCCACATTTCCCTTACTCCGGAATGAGCCTGGTGAGCGTGCCGGAATTGCCGCTCCGTCTATAGCTACGTACCCAAACCACAATCCGATGAGGGTTTTGCCAACGGCGCGGGATAATTATCTTGAGCAATTGCCAGACCGATGTCGTCCCAATCGTTCGTTTGACCTGGCGCGGCGGCTCTCCATCGCACCATGGACGCGCGCGACCTGATATGCTGGGTTAATGCCCCGAATTTCCTCTGACCGGCTGGTATCGCATCTAACCTCGCTCTTCGCGGCCGAGCGCGTTGCCGACATCAGAGCGCGGCGTCTGGCCGAGTTGTTCACACAGGCCAGCGCCGACGGAGTCTGGTCCCACGGCGTTCACCGGGTTCCCGGTCTTATCAAGTTGCTTCGGCAAGGGGAGATCGCTGATACTCAATGCGATCCCCGCTTGATCGCGTCGTTCGGCGCGCTGCATCGTTATGACGGCCTGGGCGGCCTCGGTCCGCTGAACGCCGAGTTCTGCATCGATCGCGCGATGGACCTGGCCGACATTCACGGTGTCGGCTGCGTGGGTTTGCGGAACACCCGCCATTGGGGCCGCCCCGGCAATTGCGGCTGGCGCGCCGCGGAAAGGGGATTCCTTTTGATTTGCTGGACCAATACTCCGCCGAATATGTCGGCCTGGGGAGATTTGAGCGGGACTCGTACCATCGGCAACAATCCCCTGGTGATGGCCGCGCCCGGCGACAGGGGCGAGCATCTTGTTTTGGACATGGCCCTCAGCCAGTTCTCCTTCGGCCGCCTGGAAACTCACCGCGCTGAAAACCAGCCGCTGCCGGTTGTCGGCGGAACCGACGCCGCAGGCTCGGCCACCACCGACGCCGCCGCGATTCTCAATGGCGGGCGCGTCTGGCCCATCGGCTTTTGGAAAGGTTCCGGCCTGGCGATTCTGCTCGACGCCTTCGCGGCGATTCTCGCCGACGGCGCCGCCACGCACAGCCTCACGCCCGGCAACGACGATCTGGGCGTCAGTCAGGTTTTTGTCGCCTTCAATCCCCAACGGCTTGGCGGCGTTGCCGCGAGCGAGCGCACGCGAGAGATTCTGCATCAGTTGTCCGTCGCCAGTCCGCAATGTCGATATCCGGGTCAAGCGGCGCTGGCTCAGCGCCGCCGCAGTGAAATGGAAGGCGTATATGTCCGGGACGATATCTGGCGCGAGCTGGCGTCTACAGAATCAATCAACCCGGATTGAATGCGATAATAGGCATGGTCGTTTGAAATTCGGGCCAGACCGCTCATTCATCCGAATGATTCACCGCCCGCGAGGGCGTACCCTCGCTAGAGACGCAGAGGACGCGGAGAGTTTTCCGGCATATTGCAAACCTGTGAGCCAATTGCGACTTCTTCTCCGCGCCTTCGCGCCTCGGCGCGAAATGAATTCAACTGACTCGCGCGGAGGCGCGAAGGCGCGGAGAAAGGGAAATTGGCGCGATCTATTTCTGTTTCGGCGATGTGACGAAATTCGCACGTTGCGCGGATTAAAAAGAACCTCCAAAACAGGTATCTTCTCCGCGTCCTCCGCGTCTCCAGCGTACTCGCGGGCGGTGATTCCTGAATTTTCAGCCTGAAATGCCCAGCGTCATCATCGAATTTTTCCGGTGCTCAAATCCCATGGATGTATAGAACTTTCGGGCGCGCGTATTGCGCGGGCTGACTTCCAATGCCAGCGCCACCGCGTCGAAGGGTTTGTTGGCCGCCATGAATTGAAAAAAACGCCGGCCGATTCCCTGGCAACGCGATTTCTGCACTACGAAAATCTCGTCCACGAATAAAAGTGTTCCGCCGAACTCATTGCTCCAATATGGAATCAAAAGGGCATAGCCGCGAACGACGGCGTTTTCGATGAACAGAACGATGCGGCCTTTGGCTGGTTCCGCGAGCAATAGCTCGATGGTACGCGGAAATCTTTTGGGATCGGGCGCGGAGGCGGGTTCGTCCTCGCTGTAAAGCGCCTGCATCATGGCCAGGACTTCTTCCGCCCGGTGAGCATGGGTCATGACAGTGAATTCGATTTCAATCACTTCTCGTTCCCGAGGTGTGCGAAACTCAATAATTTGTCGGCGGCTAATAAGTTTAACCCAGGACTATCGGCCGCGAAGATAATTCCGAATCTCCTGGTGATTGCCGGCGAAATCAAATGTAATAACACCCTTGCGGGCAGGGAAAATCAGCCTAAGTTCCAGCCCGATTCGGCATTCAAATAAATCCCGCCCCAGCTTGCGGATGCCGAGGCCTGCGTGTCGATGAGGATTCCCAAACCCGGCCTGAACTTCGGCCAGCGTTTTTGCAACTTCAATCTCGCGTCCCTTGATCGCGGAGCGAAAGCGCTTGGTGGTCTCAATCGCGCAGGGCATCGGGGCTTCCGGTGAATGGTTTGACGGTTCGACGCCGGCGTTCTTTCGCTACGTTCGCCGCGATTTTTTTTGTGGCGGACTTCATTTCCGCATCCGTCAGGCCATATTCTTGAAGCGGGTAATCATCGGAGTGGACAGTGACCGGCCTTAGCGCGACGATTCGGCCGCCGAATATAAAGCCGACATCATGGCCCTCAACGGCTTTTTTGAGCCAATACCCCAGCCGGCCCCGGCCTTCGGTGATCGTCAAAGTTTTCATATGCGCATTTTAGCGTACTTTCTCCAATTGGCAAAAATTCCTTCGAAGGCGTGCAAGAACTGCGGCGGCGGATCGGCCCTCATTCGGCGCTCCGCCTCACTTGGATGCCCCACCCCTTTCCCGATATAACGCGATGGATTGAAGGAACCTCCATGAACGCCGATCAGGCCGCCAGCTATAACGAAGTTCCGTATCCCAGCCTTCCTTATAAGATGTGCCATCCGCGGCCGCTGGGAGTGCTCGCCGCCTTTGCGGGGCTTTCTCCGGCGCTGCCGCAGAAATGCCGGCTCCTGGAAATCGGCTGCGCAGGCGGCGGCAATATTCTTCCCATGGCACAGGTTTTTCCTCAATCCCAGTTCATGGGGGTGGATCTCGGCTCTCGTCATATTGCCGACGCGCAAGCGATGGCGAAGGCGGCGCAGATTAATAATGTCGAGCTTCTCTGCCGTGATATCTGTGAATTCGAGCCGGATGGATCGTTCGATTACATCATCGCGCATGGCCTGTATTCCTGGGTTCCCGAAGGGGTTCGCAATCGATTGCTGCAATTGATCGGGCAGCATCTATCGCCCGGTGGCGTGGCGTTTGTCAGTCACATGGTCAATCCCGGCGCTTATGTCTGGCAATCGCTGCGACACGCGATGCTGCTCACGACGCGCGATCTGCCGATGGAACAGAAGGCCCGCGCCGGGCGGGATACGATCGCGGCCATCACTGAAATCAGTCCCAAACTGGCCCCGCGGTGGGGGCCTCTGCTGTTGAGATGGGCGAAGGAACTGGACAACTACAGCGATGCGAACTTTCTTCACGACCAGTTGGGCGAGGAGTATTTTCCGGTTTACCTGACCGAAATGGTGGATCACGCCGCCCGCAACAGCCTTCGCTACCTGGGCGACACCACCATTGAACGATGGCCGGGCAAACCGGAGGTGAAGCAGCGTGTAGAACAGGCTGCCGCCGATCCACTGACGCGCCTCCAGCTCGTGGACATCGCCAGTTTCCGGATGTATCGCCAATCCATCTTCTGCCGGGCCGACGCGCCGGTCGTTGCCGTGGATGCGACAAAGCTGATTCAGTCAGCGTTTATCGCCTCTGACAAGGGGTTGCCGCCCGCGCTGGCTGTCGCGGGTTCACCGCGCCCGCCGCAGCCGGCGGCACAGATTTCATCGCAAAATCCTCTGACCCGCGAGGTACTCAAATCACTTGCCGGCATCTGGCCCAGGGCGGCGTCTTTTGCGCAACTGGCCTCCCAAATCCGGCAAGCGATGGCGACAGCCTCGCCTGACGCCGTAGCGCGTTGCATCCTTGAACTGCACGAGTCGGATCAGGTCGAATTATGGTTGAACGAGCCGACGCATTTCGGCGACGCCCTTGATCCGAGCAAGGCACGTGTTTCGCCGCTGGCTCGCGCTCAGGCCGCCGGCGGTGGGGTGGTGGTGAACTTGCGCCATGAAGCATTTACCGGTGACGACGCGCTGGCCCGCCGGATCATTTCCCAGCTCGACGGCTCGCCGCCATCGGAGGAAGCCCTTCCTCACCTTGCCGTGCTGGCCCGCCATAGTATGTTGATGACATAATCTCGTGGTAATCTAATTCCCCTAGATTGCGAAACGTAAAGGCTCCGCCTATGATATGCCCTTTACCGATCTGAATCGCCGTTGTGTTTGGCGGCACAAGCATTTCTCAACTCGAACGAGGTTCACCCATGCGACGGAATACCCGGCGGAGCCGCATCGTTTCTCGAGCGACAGCAGTTGTTTGCGAGCAATTGGAATTCCGCAGGCTGCTTACGACTGTCACCTTCGCACCCACGGACATTAAGCTCGGCGGCCTTAGTCCAGTGGCCATTGCCATGGGCGATTTCAACGGCGACGGCCTTAACGACATCGTCACGGCCGATTCCTCCAATCAATCGTTGACGGTCTTTTTCGGCAGGTCCAACGGAGCCTTTAAGGCCGCCAAGACATTCTACGGCTACAACCCAAACTCCGTGGCGGTGGGTGATTTCAACGGCGATGGGCGCAGCGACATAGCGGTGGCCAACAGCTTTATTCCGGGAACGATCAGCGTTCTGTTGGGAAATTCCAACGGCACCTTCACTTCCGCGCGGAGCTATTCGGTCGGCAACAGCCCGAAGGCGATTGTTATTGGAGATTTCAACAAGGACGGCCATCCCGATCTGGCGGTGGCCAATTATTCTGACGCCAACCTGAGCATTCTCCTCGGCAACGCCGACGGCTCATTCGCCCCGGCCCAATCCGTTGCCGCCGGCAGTGAGCCGGTGTCGATTGCGGTTGGGGATTTCAACGGCGACGGGAATCAAGACCTGGTGGTCGGCTCTCCTTACCAATCGCATGTCATCGTGCTGATGGGCTGCGGAAACGGCAGCTTTGGTTCGCCTTCACCCATCAGCGTCGGCATCTCGTCGAGGGGAGTGGCGGTCGGGGATATCAATAAGGACGGCAACGCCGACATTGTCGTGGCCGACAATTCTTACTCAGAGGTCTTTCTGCTTGCCGGTAACGGGGACGGCACATTCGCCTCCTCGCAGACGCTGGCGACTTTCAGCGGCGTCAAATCCCTGGCTTTGGCTGATTTTAATGGCGACGGTTTCCCGGATATCGTTGCGTCGTCCGGATCAGTGGGATTTGAGGTTCTTCTCAGCAACGGCGGCGGGACGTTCACCACTCATTATTATGCCACCGGCGGACCCGTCTCAGCCACGGTCATCGGCGATCTTAACCACGACGGCAAACCGGACATCGGCGTGACCGTGTCGTCGGACAGTTCGATTCGTATCTACGCAGGCAATGGCAGCGGGGGATTCACCGCTCCCACCGCTCCTTTGTTCACGGGATTCTTGCCGAAAGCAGTTGCTTCGGCCGACGTCAACAAGGACGGCAAGCAGGACATCGTTGCGATCACCACCGACTCCGCCCTGGTCTTGGTATCAAACGGCGACAGCACCTTCAAGCTGGGAAGCCAGGCTATTTACCTTCCCAACACGCCGCAAGGCATCGCGCTGGCGGACGTGGACGGCGACAGCAATGTCGATCTGGTCATCACGAATTCCGACGGCAGCATCAACGTCTTTCTGGGGAATGGCGACGGGACATTCAATCCCATTCCGAAAACCACCCCAGGCGGCCGTGGCTATGCCTATTCAATCGCGGCTGTGGATGTAAATAATGATGGTCATCCTGATCTCATCGAAGGCAGCCGGATCGGCAGCTTCGTCTCGGTTCTGCTCGGGAACGGCGACGGCACATTCCAGACAGCCATGAATCTGGCTGCCGGATACGCCCCTTCCTCGATCGCCGTGGGGGATCTCAACGGCGACGGCAAGCCGGACATCGTCGCCGCTTCCAGCAGCAATAACCTTGTCAGTGTTTTCCTGAACAGCGGTTCGGGGTCATTCGTCGGGCCGATGAATTACCCCACGTTTTACGGGCCTGAGAGGGTCGTCATCGCGGCCTTTAACGGCCATCCCGACATCGCGGTGGCCGCCTCCGGCCAGATCAGCGTACTCCTCGGCAACGGCAGCGGCGCCTTCCAGCCGGCCCAAAACTACACCGCCTACGGCCAGCCGGCAGGCCTTGCCGCGGTTGACTACGACGGCGACGGCAAACCCGACCTCGTCGAATCGACCACCAGCACCACGGCCAATTTCCTTTTCGGCAACGGCGACGGAACTTTTCAACCATCGCAAACCGTGTCGCTTAACGTCCGTGCGAGCGGCCTGTTTGCCGGTGATTTTAACGGCGATGGCAAGCCTGACCTTGCCGGCGCCGGCACCTATTTCGGCGACATTGAATTATTGCAGAACGATTTTTCCCCTCCCAGCCCCTATTCACCTCAGACCAACAGCCTCAAGAATCTGACGGAGCCGACCTTCGAGGAGAATCCGGTTGCCGGTGCCACGCAGTACCGATTCATTGTGGCCACGAATCCCGCCGACCTGCCGATCAATCCATCCGCCACCGCCGGCGGACCCAGTGTGGTGATTAACTCTTTGGTGGGTTCGAACACGTTCACGCCTGCCACAAATCTGACTCAAGGCACAACTTACTATTGGGAAAGCAACGCGGTCAATTCCACCACCAACGGTGTATTCTCCGCCATTCAGGTCTTCACAACCGCGGCGACTAATCTCACCGCCCCCGGGCTGATCGCTCCCGTGACCGGCGCAGCAAATCAGCCGACCCAGTTCACCTTCTCCTGGAGTCCGGTGGTGGGCGCGACGGGTTACGAGTTTGATCTGGCTCTCGTTTCATCTTTCCTTCCGACTGCGGCGAGTTCAGGCGACACCACGATCCAGAAAGTTTTGGGCAATGTCACCAGCTTCCAGCCGACGATGACCCTTTCCGGCGGCACCCAATACTTCTGGGAAGTTAAAGCCATTAATTCCAACGCCAACGGCAATTTCTCCGCCATCTCCAGCTTCACGACCGCGCCCGCGGCGGTGAAGCTTGGCGCGGAACAGTTCAATATCGGCGGGCTTGATATCAAGGGCGTGGCGGTGGGTGATTTCAATGGCGACGGCCATCTCGACTTCGTCACTGCCAATAATCTGAGCCGAAACCTGGGCGTTGTACTGGGCACGGGAAACGGCAATTTCAGCTCGCCAACATTTTTTAATTCGACGTATGAATTGCTCAACATCGTCGCGGCCGATGTGAACGGAGATGGCAAGCTCGATCTCATTTGCTCCACCAGCTATGAAGGAATTGGCATATTCCTTGGCAACGGCAACGGCACGTTCCAAACGGGCAAATTCATTCAGCAGGTTAGCGGAGAGGGGTCGAGCGTCGCGGTTCGCGATCTGAATAAAGACGGGCACGCGGATATCGTGGTTTCGGGCGGCTCAAATTCGGCGATCTACGTTCTCATGGGAAATGGTGATGGAACGTTCCAGCCATTCAAGACAATCGCGGTCGGATCGAACGGCCGAATTTCCGCCGTTGCCACTGCGGACGTCAATGGCGACGGCAACTTTGATCTCGTCGCCACCTCGGTTTATTACGGATCCCCCGGCAACCTCTTCATTGTGCCCGGTAATGGCGACGGCACCTTCGGCGCGCCAAAGTCGTACGCCGCCGGCAACTATCCCCGTGGCTTGACCATTGCTGATTTCAATGGCGATGGCAGTCCTGACATTGCCGTGGCGAACACGAATTACCAGGGAACGGTCTCAATTTTCCTCAATAATGGGGCCGGCGGACTCAACTCTCCGATTACGGTTTCAGCCGGGGCCGATCCATCACTCCTGACGACCGAAGTCATCGGCGGCCACCGCGGCATCGTGGTCGCTGGTTCCCAATCGCTTGGCTTTATTCCCGGCAACGGCGATGGGACCTTCGGCTCATTCATCTCAGGGCGCAACTACTATATCGCGGCCATCGGCGTCGGCGATTTCGACGGTGACGGCGTTCCCGACGTGGTTACAGCCAACGGCAACCAGAATTCCACCACCGTCTTCCTGGGCAACAGCGACGGTTCGTTAATGTCGGGCCGAATTTTTCCAATCGGTTTGGAACCCTCCCGCACCGTCACCGGCGATTTCAATCACGACGGAAAGCCTGATCTGGCCGCGTTTGCAAACACCAACTCCGGAACCATCGCCATTCTCCTCGGCAATGGAGATGGAACCTTCAGTCTCAACTCGTTCTCGACCGTCGGCTCCTGCGGGTCGGCGGATTTCCTCACGGGCGATTTTAACGGCGACACCAAACCGGACTTGCTCATCGTTGATTCGCTCGGCAACATTTTCACGCTCCTCGGAAACGGCGACGGCACGTTTACTCCAGCCCGCAAATCCCTCCAACTCAGCCAGACGCTCGCCACCAACGCGAATCCCGTCGCCATTGGCGACTTCAACGGCGACGGCAGGACAGACCTTGTCGTTTCCGTCAGCGGCGGCACGGTCGCTTTGCTTACAGGCTGCGGCGACGGCACATTTGCCAACGGACCGATGGTCGCAACCGTCGGATTCAACGGCGCCGCGCTCGCCGAGGGGGATTTCAATAACGACGGCAGGCCTGATCTGGTTATTGTGGACGTTTCCACTCAGGTGGCTACCGTCTACCTCAATAATTCCAACAGCAGTGCTTTGGTATCCTCCGCTACTTTCGCCGTTGGCGATGCCCCGCGCTCCGTCGCAGTCGGCGACCTCAACGGCGATACTTTTGCCGATATCGTCGTGGGCAATTACGGCGACGCCACCGTTAACGTGGTCCGCGGCAACGGCGACGGCACGTTTAAGGCGGTCAAAACCTTCAGCGCCGGCGTCTATTCCAATCTCGGATTGGCCCTGGCCGATCTCAACGGCGACGGCAAACTCGACATCATCACGACCGACAACTACCACGGCACCGTTGTTGGCCTGATCGGCAACGGCAACGGCACCTTCCAGCCGGCCACTTTCCTTGGTAACGCCGATGTCAAGTCAATCGCCATCGCTGCCGATCTCAAGGGCGATGGCCGGGCGGATGTGATCCTCGTTGGACGTTATTCCAGTCGAATTACCGTCCTGTTACAGCCGCTGGCCGCGCCGATTCTCCAAACTCCGGCCATTAGCGCCGTTGCGCAATCCACGACTCCGAACTTCACCTGGTCAGCCGTTGCCGGTGCGACGCAATACTTGATTTTGGTCTCAACCGATCCCTCAAATCTCCTGACAGGTTCGACCGTGCTGCCATCGGGAACGTCCAGCCGCACGTTTATCATTGATCAGAACCTCACCACCGGCACCTCCTTCACGCCGTCACAGGCGTTAGCCAGTGGCGGCGTCTTCTACTGGGAGGTTCTAGGGACCAGTTCCTCGAGCCTTGGAACCTGGTCGACGATTCGCTCGTTCACGGTCGCGGCCGCAACCATCCAGTTTACTCCCTCGACACTGTCGCTCGGCGGGTCAGATCCCATCGGCACCGTCACTGGTGACTTCAACAACGACGGCAGGCTGGATATCGCCAGCGCCAACAGCGGCAATGGCACGGTATCCATTCTGCTCGGCAACGGCGATGGCACTTTCAAGCCCGCCCAGACCTTCGCCGGCGGCCCTGAAAACCAACGGATCTTCGCGGCCGATTTCAATGGCGACGGCAAGCTCGATCTCGTTACCCTCAGCTCCAGCTATTCAAGCGTTGCTTCGACCGTCAATATCCTTTTTGGCAACGGCAATGGAACATTCCAATCGCCAACAACTGTAGCGGTCGGCGCTTTCGCCCGCTCCATCGCCGTCGGCGACGTGAACGGCGACGGTTTGCCCGATATCATCAGCGTGGATAGTTCCAGCTCCGCCCACTTTGGCGTCCTCCTGAACAACGGCAACGGAACGTTCAAGCCCATTCAGACGTTCGTCGGCGCCTGCTCCGCCAATTCGCTCGCCATTGGCGACGTGAATGGCGATGGAAAGGCCGACCTCGTTGCTGCCGGCGGATATTCCGGTTCCGGCGCGATCCAGATTTTCTTCGGCAATGGGTCCGGAAACTTCGTGCTTGCCCATGCCTATAGCTCCGTCGGCGCGCGGAGCGTTGTGTTGTCCGATCTCAATCTGGACGGCAAACTCGATATCGCTGTTGCCAAAGACACCTCGCAGGGTGGCATCAACGTCTTTATCAGCAATGGCAGCGGCACGTTCCTTCCGCCAGTCACCTATCCCACCGGGATATATCCCAGCACACTCCTGACCGCGGATATCAACGGCGACGGAAATCCCGATCTGGTGACCGTCTACAACCCCGACAAGTTTGGCGTTCTCTTCGGCAAGAATAGCCACGCTGGATTCAAGCCCATCCAGGCATTTTCGCTGAGGGTCAACTACCTCAACACGATTGGAGTTGGAGATTTCAACGGCGACGGCAAGGTCGATTTGATCGCACCCAATTCCTACACAAATTCCATCAACTTCCTCCCCGGCAACGGAACCGGAAATTTTCCGACCTCGTTGAGCGTTTCAATTGGATATCAGCCGGTCGGCGTTGTCGCGTCGGATGTCAACGGTGACGGCATTCCGGACCTGTTCGTCGGTGACGCACGGGGGTCGGTTGTTCTTTTCCGGGGTAATTCAACCGGCGGGTTCCAGTCGCCGACCATCGTCAGCACCTTCGGCACCAACCTTGTCCTGATCAGAGGCGGCGATTTCAACGGCGACGGCATTACCGATCTCGTGGGCCTGTGCAATAACTCCGGCCAGTATCAGGTTGAATTGCTCCTCGGAAGAGGCGCCGGAGCCTTCCTGAGCGCTCAGGTTGTTGCCAACACGAGCGGCTCGTATTCCAACCGGTTTTTGCTGGTGGCCGATGTCAACGGCGACAGCAAGCCCGACCTGGTATTTCCGTTCGGCCCCGGAGTAGTGGGCAGTTCGATCAATAATGGCAACGGTACATTCGCGCCGGCGACTTTCGTCAGTCTTGCGTCCAATGCCACGGTCACTTCGGTCTTCGTTGCCGATGTTAACGGCGATGGCCGCCCCGACCTCGTGGCGGGCCAGAGCGACGGCACGCTCGATGTCCTCCTCGCCAATGTTGCCCAGGCGCAGTCTTACAACCTGGGCGGCCAAATTGCCGGCGTGGCCGTCGGCGATCTCAATAAGGACGGATTTCCTGATATCGTCGCCTCCGTCACCAACGGCATCGACCTTCTCAAGGGGACCGGGGGCGGACATTTTAGCGCGCCCCAGCTACTGGATGCCGGAGTTTATGCTCCCGCCTCGGTCGGCATCGCCGATTTCAATGGCGATGGGAATAACGACATTTTTGTTGCCGCCGGATTTTCATACACCGCCGGCGCTGCACGCAAAATGGTCAGCATCCTTCCAGGAAACGGTAACGGAACGTTCCAGCCGCCACAGGCCATTGCGGCGGTTTCGTATTCCTTCTACTCCTTTAATTCCAAATCGAGCTTCACAGACTTTAACGGCGACGGCATCCCCGACATCGTCAACCTCAGCAGCCAGGGCGCGGAGATTGATTTCCTGGCGAACAAAACCAACCTTCCCTCGCTATCGTCCCCCACACTCCTGCTGCCGGGTAACAACTCCACCAACCAATCCACCACGCCCAATTTTACGTGGGCCAAAGTCGCCGGCGCAACCGGCTACCGCATCTTTGTCGCATCGAACGCCGCCGATCTCCCCACTAATCCCACCTCGCTCGTGGGCGGAGCCAGCGTTGTTATCAACTCCGCTGTTACGGCAAACAGTTTCATGTCCAACGTCACGCTCTCAACCGGAACGCAATATTTCTGGGAAGTAGTGGCAACCGCCGGCGCCCGCGAGGGAAACTTCTCCTCGGTTTCCAACTTCACCACCGGCTCGCCCACGATCACGACAACGAATAACGCCACCACCGTTCAGGGCACCGGCGGCGCGGACAGCGTCAGCGTCACCGTGTCCAACGGAATGGTCATGATTACCATTGACGGACAGCCTTCGCAGATGACCTCCATGAGCGGCACGGTCGATGTCAAACTGGGAGGCGGCGACGACACCGTCACCATCGGCAGCGGCTTGCCTCCCGTCAGCGTGAACGGCGGCAGCGGCAATGACATGCTCACCTCCACCGGCACGACATCCGTCACTCTCGCCGGAGGCGCCGGAAATGACACGATTGGCAGCAGTTCCAGCATGAGCATGCTCAAAGGCGGCGGCGGCGACGATTTCATCCTCACGGGCGGCGGAACCGGGGACACCGTCAACGGCGGCGCCGGATTGAATTTCGCCCAGTACAATCCGACCGACGCCGTCACCAAGGTATTTGAAGTATTCGACGCCCCCGCGCCCCCCGTCTCCATCCCCGCTTCAGCCCCGGCTTTGGCCCCCTCGGCTCTGGCTCCCGCGGACGCCTCCACAACCGCTGTTGTCACCGCGGGGATTTTGGTCGTCGGCGGAACCGCCGGCGCCGATTCCATCACCGTCACGCTCGATGGGGCCAATGTTGATGTCACCGCCAACGGCAGTTCCGCAGGATCATTCCCACTGGCGAACCTCATCGGCATCTCCATGGGTGGCGGCCCGGGGTCTGATACACTCGTGGTTGATTCATTGGTTCCCCTGCCCGCCACGATCGTCGGCGGCAAGAGCAGGGATTCACTCGTCGGCGGCGATTTTGACAACGTCATCATGGGTGGCCAAGGCCCGGATACACTCGTCGGCGGAGCCGGCACCAATCTCCTCATCCCCGGCACCCAGGGCTACGGCAACGTTACCAACGGCAACGATTCGCTTGTCGGCGGCAGCGGCTACTCCATCGCCGATTTCTCCCACCGCACCGACGGGCTTAAGCTCAGCAACGACGGCATCGCTGACAGCGGCGATCCGCTGCTCGGCGAAAAGATCATCATCGGCACCGACATTTCCGCCATCTGGGGCGGCACCTCCGCCGACACCATCGTCGCAACCACTGCCGGCGAATTCATCAGCGGCGGCTTCGGCCCCGACAAGATTACCAGCGAGGGCCAGAGCAATGTCATTGTCGGCGGCCTGGGCAAGGATACGATCGTTGTTGGAGCCGAACCGGTCGCCCTCTATCTCAACGATGACAAGCGGGATATTTACAGCGGCGTTTCCAATCCCCTTGAGGACATCCTGGAGTTCGATCACAAAGACCGCGTGCTCAGTTGATTTGCCGTTTCGTATGGATTCCAAAAAAAATTCGCGCCACGGCTCGGTTAGCCGCCGCCCTTGGGCGGCGCGTTGGTGTGCCTTACGCACGCAAGCCAATTTGAACCCGTGTCATTGTGTCCGCGCATCACAAACAAAAAAACCGGTTCGTCAGCCCAACTGACGATCCGGCTATTCATTTCATCCAAACTTCAGATGCAATATTACCGGCGAGCAGCGCGGCGGCGGGCGCCTTTAACCGTATTGCCCGTATCCGAAGTCTTGCCGACAACCACGTCGTCGGTGGTGACGCCCACATTCGGGGTTCCGTAAACATCCATCCCAATGGAACTGGCAGTACCCGATCCCACTGTCGAAGTCGGGTTGTTATTGATCGCCGCTGAAGCATTCTCAAAATCCCACTGAGCAATGGTGCTCAATCCAGCCATCGCCGGAGCGGCCAAGGCAAGACCGGCAACCAACGCCAGACGTGCAACGCGGGAAAGTTTCTGCATGATGGTTTTCTCCTACCTTTTAAGATCGTCGAATTCCCACCGCGCCAGGCCGGGCAAGAAGATTTTCCCCTCGCTCAAAATCAGCCAAACGCCATTGCGATCCGACAATTACAGAAGAGAGTAATCGCGCACAATTTGCCCTGTAGTTGGAGTTTGGAAAGATTTGGTTAATGCGGCGCGACACTTCGACCGCGGTCGATCTCAGGTTTTTCCAATTTGATGAGAATCTGGGCACTTTGACCTTGACCGGGCAATTTATCAGGCCCATAATGACTATGAATGGCCACTTTCCGTATAGGCCAATTGGCCGAACTGACACGCCAGATGAATTTCACGCCGAGCGATCAGCGCGCCCGGCAGGTGACAGGGGCAGAGGAACTGCTCTTACAGATTGATCCAGCCAAAGCCTACCCCTTCGACTTTATCCTGTTCCGCATCACCGGCTTTCATCCCAAGCGCGTTGCCCCCGATTCAATCCCCGACGAAGGGTTCACCGGACAATTACTGACCGGGTTGGCCCTTCAGCACGATCTGGGCCTGCTGATTGAACTTGTCAGCGACTCCCTTGAACAATGCGTTGAGCTGTTCAGCGAGCCGGTTTTGTCACTCGACGAAGTCTGCCGCCGATACAACGTTTCTGATAAATCCATCCAGCGCTGGCGCCGACGAGGTTTGGCCGGCCGGCGCGTAATCTATCCCGACGGCAAGAAGCGTCTGGGCTTCCTCGCCTCCAGCCTGGAGCGATTTTTTGCCATCCATCGTGACAGTCTCGCTCGCGCCGCGAATTTTTCTGAAATCGGCGATGACGAAAGCGATCGCATCCTTCGCGCCGCGCACCGGCTTGCAAGCCGAGGCTGCTGCGGCGACGAAATCGTGGAACGCATCAGTTCCCGCCTCAGCCGCTCGCCGCTGAATATCAGCCATCTGCTTGAACAGGCTGACAAGGCATTGCTGACCAGCGCACCCCAATCGTTTCCCGCCGAAGAACAAGCCGAATTGGCCCGCCAGTTCGATGCCGGCGCCGCTCCGCGCGATCTTGCCCGCAAACTCGGGCGTCCGCGCTCAACCATTTACCGCGCCATACTGGCCCACCGCCTGGGGCGGCTGCTTTCGTTCAAAATCAAGTTCACCGATGACGACCTCTATCACCAGCCTGATGCCCATGGCGTCATCGACGCCATCGCCGGCGCCGGCGAAATCGCCCCTGAATCCGCCGCTGAAGAGCGCCGCCTGCCGCGCGATTTACCGCCCTATTTCCAGGCGCTCTATCGCAATCCATTATTAACCAGCGCTCAGGAGCGGGCGTTCTTCCTGAAGTTCAATTTCCACAAGTTCCAGTTTGTGACGCTTCGCCGCAAATTGCAGGACCAGCCTGTTCGCTGGCGAAGCCTGCGCAAACTGGAACGTTTTCTCAACCTCGCCACCGAAACCAAGAATCGCATCGTCGCCGCGAATTTGCGGCTCGTGGTCAGCGTCGCCCGCAAACATCTGCCCGCCACGGCCGTTGCTCGCGGCGGGTTGATGGACCTCGTCAGCGACGGCAACATTACCCTCATGCGTGCAGTCGAGGCGTTCGACGTGCATCGCGGCAACCGCTTCAGCACCTACGCGATGTTTTCGCTGATGAAGGATTTCGCCCGCCGCGGCTCAGGGCCTTCGCTTCCCGACCGCGACATTGACTACGCCCACGAGATTGCCGACCCGCACCAGGCCTTCCCCGCCGAGCAGTTGTCCCGCCGCGAAGAGGTTCACAACCTCCTCTCCCGTCTGGGCGAGCGCGAACAGGCGGTCCTTCGTGCCCATTTCGGCCTGACCGAACGCGGCTCCGAATCCAGCTATGAGGAAGTGGGGCGCGAGTTGGGAATGTCCACCCAGCGCGTCCGCCAGATCGAACAGGCTGCCCTCGCCAAGCTGCGCGAATCCGCGGCGGAATAAGCGGCAACGCGTCTTGTTTTGCATTTAGCTGAAAACTGAAAACTGAACACTTCAAACTCAGCTAGAAAATCCGCACCGGCACATCGTGATCCGCCAGATACCTCTTCACCTGTGGAATGGAATAAGTGCCGAAGTGAAAGATGCTGGCCGCCAGCGCGGCGTCGGCGTGGCCTCTCGTCAGCACCTCCAATATATGCTCCGGATTTCCCGCCCCGCCGCTGGCGACGACCGGAATTTTCACTGCGTCGCTCACGGCGGCCGTCATTTCCAGATCGTACCCGGCAACCGTCCCATCGGCGTTCATGACATTGAGCACAATTTCTCCCGCTCCCAGGCTCTCCGCTTTCTTCGACCATTCCAGAACATCAATGCCCGTCCCGACGCGGCCGCCGTTGACGAAGACCTCCCATTTTTCCGAGCCGTTGGCTTTAACACGATTGGCGTCCAGGCCAAGTACGGTTGTACAGCGCCCGAATTTGCGCGATATCTGAACGATCAGGTTCGGATTCTTAACCGCCGCGCTGTTCACTGAAACCTTTTCGGCTCCCGCCTGGATTAGGCGCGTGGCGTCGTCGAGCGTGCGAATCCCGCCGCCGACCGTGAGGGGCATAAAAACCTCATCCATGACGCGAACGACAAGATCCGCCATGATCTCCCGCCCTTCATGGCTGGCTGAGATGTCGTAGAAGACCAGTTCATCCGCGCCATCGGCCTGATATTTCCTGGCTTGTTCGACAGGATCGCCGGCGTCGACATGATCGAAGAATTTAACGCCTTTAACGACACGGCCGCGATCGACATCAAGACAGGGGATGATGCGTTTTGTAAGCATGGAAACAGCGCCTCATGTTGGACAAAAGCAGGTCCGGTCGTTTAGAATAGCACAAGTTCGGGGCGATGGTCTAACGGGATGACGGCTGAATCGCATTCAGCAAATCGGGGTTCGATTCCCCGTCGCTCCATTTTTGCCGCTGCTGCGGGAAAAATAGAAGGGAGAGAGTTTAGGTGTAGAAAGTGGAGCAGAGAAGAAGCGTACTCGGAGCGTGTCTCGGAGCGACCGACCTCGCAAATCAAAGGGCTTCTCTTCCCGGTCTACTTTCTACTCTCCACTTTCTTCGCCGCGCGGGCTGTCTGCTCAAGCGTAAA
>Ga0208589_1000168_pt1 | contig 31353 bp, 37 predicted proteins | sample NGESurshal092012_2_FD_184486 | JGI IMG/M metagenome (GOLD analysis project Ga0208589, IMG submission 184486) | Arctic peat soil microbial communities from Barrow, Alaska - NGEE Surface sample F53-2 shallow-092012 (SPAdes) | ecosystem: Environmental > Terrestrial > Soil > Wetlands > Peat ...
GATAGTGTTTGAAATCGTAATGAGGTATCGAGCCATCATTCCTACGATTCTGGCATTGGGCGCATTCGCTGCAGACATCGCTTTTTCTCAGACCAACCCGATTCCCGCCGTCTATCTGACCGACAGGCCCGTTTGGCTCCCGCCGGATCCTGTATCGCTTGCCAAATCCTCTACGCCCGGAATTAGAGATTGGTTGCATTCATGGACGGCAAACGAACTCAAGGGGCAGGGGGCGGGACCGGACCAAATTACATCATTGCAAACACTTCTGGGCCAGGGAAATGATTTGCGGAGTCTGGCAGGCATTGTGCAACTTGTGGCGGCCATGGACGGGAATTCAATCGCAGCGCCGTTGTTTCAAGGCGTTTTGGAACGCGCAGAAAAGGAACTTCATCCCGGCGATTCTCGATCGATCGCGGCGGCGGCCGCACTCTGGTCCATGCATGATTTGTTCTGGGGTATGGAGGATTACCAGTCAGACGTCAGGCTAGTCCACACGCTCTTGCAGTTCGAGAAGCGCGGATCAGGGCATTCACAATGGGCTCACTACATTTATGCCGAGCTTTTGTTTTACTTGAAGCGTAATGAGGAGTCGTTCCAGGCCTATAAGGATTTGCAGGCCGAACGAGCAAATGCGACAGAGCCGTCGGAGGGAATCAACCGGCCGTTGGAATGGGAACTCGCGCTCACGGCCTCCGCGGCGGGACATCATCTGGAAGCGGCGGAATATTTTCAGACTGTTGCAGGCCAGCATGATTTTCCAGCAGCGCAAGCTGCGTCGGCGGATGCGTGCATTGAGCTTTACGCGGCGGGAAAGCATGAGGAAGCGATTCAGAAATTTAAGGACCATGTGGTTCTTTACCATTTGTCGCGGGAACAAGCGGTTGAAGTGGCATCGCGTTTTAAGGACGGGCTATCCAACAATTAGAGAACAAATCCATTCGTTTTCTGTCGAAGGAGCTACTATTATGACGGGCAACACCAAATCGCTAGCACCATGTTTATTATGTCTAATCGCAGGCGGCATATTAATTGGAGCGTACATTTTTCGTGGGCCGGGAACGACGTGTCGTCCGATGACCCAAGAGGAAGCGGTATCCGCAGTTGGGGGCGTCGGGCCCAGTTGTGTAACCAGCGGGGTTACCTGCTCGTTAAAGTCTTATACATCAAATTGCGGCGTCGCTTGCAGTAATAGTCACTATTACGATAACCCAAGAGACTACCACACGAATGTCTTCTGCATCAGGTGTCCGTACCAACCCCCGCCCGATGATTGTAATGCTTCTACTACAAATTGCGCCACCGTTACGAAGTATGACTGCTATTTGCATTACGACATTTACCTAATGACATATATTTGTGACCCACGACCCGGCAGCGCTGTGAGCATCGGAAAATCCCATAATTCTACTGGCACAAATTGCGTCTCGGGCTGCTAAATTGCTCCACAGAAAAGTGAAAGTGCCCAAAGCCCAAATCCCTCGTAAATCCGGTTGTTTCCGCAAAACGAGCACTTTCGCTTCAACGAGGAGCTATTTAGGTGAGACGCCTGATTGAGGCGACCAAAACATGCTTAATCGCTGTCTATTAATTATTGTTGCGATAGCGATGTGCATGCACTATGGCGCGATGGCGCTGGCGGCACCGGCGGATTTCGACAAAATCATCACGTCATTGCAGGAAGACGAAAAGCTGCTGCGAAGCATTAGGATCGATGCCACGGGCTGGGTCGAGAAGAGCAAGGATTCTGAGGTATGGGTTACCACGCCAGCAATGGTGTCGCTTACCGCTTGGTACAATGGCCTGCCGGGAAGCCTCGCCCGCTTGGACGTCCATCGGCAGGTGACGGAATGGGTCGACGGCGATGCGCCATATGTCGAGAATTCTTATATTGCCGCGCATGATGGAGACGCATTCAAATATATTTTCTTGAACACAGGGAATGTAGGCAAGACGCTTCCGGCCCCGCGCGCGAATATTTGGCCCAAGCCGACGAACGAATTATGGCTTTGGGATCGGTGCACGGGCGCCGCGTTGTCAACCTATCTCTATCGAAACGCTGACGGACAATCGCTTTCCCAGGAGTTAATGGCGACGGCGGAAAAGCTTAGAGGCCGCACTGAATTAATATCTGTCAAATCTGAGCGCTATCTAGAGTGTGCCTGCGCTCGTATTACAATTGGGATCGAAGACAAATATACTTCGTCTTGGTGGCTTGACCCGTCGCGCGGCTATGGATTGATTGGACATGAAGAACGTGGGATCCTAGATGGCAAAGCCACGGTGTTTACTCACGAATCCGTGACCAAATTGGAGGCTATCGCTCCGGGAATCTGGTTTCCGACCGCCGGATGGTCCGCGTGGCGCGAAAACGACGGCACGGAGTCGCGCTATCGTTTTGAAGCCTCACAAGTGGTCGCCAATGACTCGCCCTTCGATTCATCGATTTTCTCTCCCCCGATCCCCAGTGGCTATACAGTCAGAGATCATGTTAAAAATACGACTTACATTGTCGCGACGACGCAGAAGTTGACGAGTGACTTGGACAAGGCGATTGATGAGGCATTGGCGACAACGCGATCGTCTGGACCGCCGGGATTTTCACCACCCACCGCCTCCGACCAATCCACATCCCGTTCGGGACGGCTATTATGGATGGGCAGCATTCTATTGATCCTTGGCGCCGCCGCCGTGCTAATGTTTTACTGGCGGCGCTGTCGACGACCAGCGAGATGATCGCCGTGCAATAGCAGGACTGTTGAGATGAAAAGACTTCTGACCATTCCCTGGCTTCTTGTGGAATTATTGGTCGCTCTCGGCATTGCGAGTTCTTCATCTGCCGCCGCCACGCCCGCGCAAGTAAATGACCTGCTGAAACATATTGAATCAAATGAGAAGTCGCTCCAGAATATAAGGATTGAATGCGAGGCCTGGCAGGAAAGGAGCAATGACTCCATCCATTGGGCCAAGACGCCAGCGACGGTTTCGTTGACAGCCTGGTACAAGGGCTTGCCTGGAAGTCTTTGCAGGCTTGACGTCCATCGCCGCGTTCTGGATTGGATTGATGGAGCGGCGCCGTATAGCGAGGACTCCTATTCCGTTGCATACGATGGTGTTACTCTCAAGCATATATCTATAACTAGCGGACCTCTCGGTCAGGCATCCCCAACTGAACGAGCAACGCTGTTGCCTTCTCCCTCAAATGACCTATGGCATTGTGACCAATGCACGGGCGCCGCATTGTCAATTTATCTCTATCGAAATTCGGACAAACGCTCTTTATCCTTGGAGATTTCGAGCCTGGTTCAGAAAGTTGCCGACAACTCTCACTCTGACTTGATGTTTTTAAGCTCTGAACCGCACGGGGGCGCCGAATGCACGCGACTTACGTTGGGAAATGAGGCCACCGGAAGCCTTTCTTGGTGGGTCGATCCCCATCGGGGCTACGCGTTGATAGGCCGCCAGGATACGTCGGTGATTGACGGTCGAAATACGTTGTTTGCCGAGGAAATGGTGACGAAACTGGAGGCCGTCGCGCCGGGCGTGTGGTATCCCACGGCGGGATGGCATGTTGCGCGCGATATTGACGCGACTCTTGTAAGATGGCGATTTGAAGCAACCAAAGTCATCGCCAATGACCCGAAATTCGACGCTTCGATTTTCTCCCCGCCAATCCCAGACGGGTATGCCGTTGACGATCGCATAACAAACACGAGATATCGGGTCGCGACGACGCAGAAGTTGACGAAGGAGCTGGATGACGCGATTAACGAAGCCTTGACGACAACTCGTGCTGCCGGACAACCCGACTTTCCAGCACCTACTGAACCGGACCAGTGGACATTCCTTAAATCTGTCCTAATTTGGAGTGGCGTGATTTTGCTTGCCTTCGGCACGTTCGTAATCTGCGCGAGCTGGCTGCGCCGCAGGCCGAAAGCGGATTAAGCCATTTTCACTTAGAATGGCGGAGATTTTTCAATGCACCGGCGTTTACCCATTCTGGTCATGGCCGCATGTCTTCTGGTCGGTATTGTGAGCGAATCGAACATCTTAGGTGAGGAAACGACTGATGCGCCGACGGCTGACCCGACACTCCGCGACAACTGCGGCGTTAAGGCAACCTATGTAACGCTGCGGCTGTTTGGAAAAATAGTTCCTCTTCAAGACTTCGGCGCAATGACCAACGCGGGACGAACATTTGAACGAGATTGTTCAATCGCCGACATCAAGCGAGCCCTTGAGTCGCAGGGCTTGGCCGTGCGAGCGTTGAAGGTTGCAAAGATAGGTGCAATGCTGCCCTACGCAGCCCCTCGGTCGGTCCTAATTGTTAGGATTCAAGGCGAATCGGGGGGCGTCAAGATTGCGCACTTCGGAGTCATCGTAGGGGTGAACGGGGGCGTAGTGCTGATCGATTCGCCGGCTGTGCCGAGGATTGTTTCCGCAGGTAAAATAGAGGTAGACGGGTGGTTCGCCTTGGCAACGGGCGAATTTCTCGATGTAACCGAACCGGCGCCTGCCGGTCCGCCCACGTTGATCCTGCGTAATCCTCAAATCGACTTGGGTACGATCCGATTGACGGAGGATATCCCGCATGCAATTGTGAACCTCGCGAATGGCGGCGGCTCGCCGCTTAAGATAACCAAAGTTCAAGGTCCATGCAGTTGCTTCAGTGGTGCGAGCGGCGACATGGAATTGGCACCCGGTAGAACGGGCGCGATCCAATTGGCGTTCGATAAAACAAAACTGCCGGTAGGCCCGGTGCAGCGGTCGGTCGTGCTGGAGACCAATGACCCGGCTCACGCGCAAATTGAAGTCACCGTGAAGATGGTGATTGAGGCGTTGCCCGCACCGCGCGAGGCGCGGGTCGCGCCGGAGATAATCGCTTATGGCCGTACAACATCCACGGCGCTATCGCAAAGGCACATAACCATTCGCATCACGGTGCCGGCTGAGGATCGGGAAGCGCCAAGTAAAATCGAATGGATTGGAAGCGATGGGGCAATTCATTTGGAGCCGAATGGCAACGAAACCGTGGAAGACGCCGACGGAACCTTGGCTCATATCTTAACATATGACTTGGCATGGATGAAATCACCACCGCCGGGCGCATTACATTCCGAGTTGCAATTTATCGTCAAGCGTTCGTCGATGCCAGACGCGGTGCTGCGGGTGCCGATTGGCGGAGAGGTATTGGAGGCGACACCGTGAAACGACTGCCTCTCTGGATTTGTTGTGTGATCCTGTACATGGCGGGATTTTCGCCCTTCCCGGCGAGAGCAGAAAATGCAACGGCGGAGAGTGTCCGCAATGATTTAATTAGTTCGGACCCCAAAATTCATGCTCGCGGGTTGGCGGATTTGAAGGCGCTGCTGACCGATGATCCGCGGGGCGCGCCGACCGGCATTTATCGATTGCATATTCCCGGATACCTGGTTGAGAGAGGGGATTTCGCGGATGCGGCGGACCTTTGTCTTGACTGCATTAACGGCCAGCCGGATCGCGTGGATCGACTTGAGTATTTTTTTGATATTCGAGTGAAGGCACTGCTCGCCTTGGGAAAAAATGTCGAAGCGCTGTCGGCGGCGAAGAGCTACTACAACGTGGCATCCATCAAATCCACGCCAAAGGTAATCGACACCGTGTCGCAATGTTTGGCCGCTGCATATCCTGACGACCCGGGAATGGCACGGCGGTTCACGCTTCAGCAATTCGCCGGCGCATCTTCGCTTTCCGCCGATGAAGCGACGGCCGCGCTGGGCCGACCCGTGCTTGCGATGGTGAAAGTCGATTCAACGCTTTATACAGGGCGAGGGCTTTCCGGCCGTAATCGGACGGGACAGAGCATTGGACATGCCAATGTGCTTCTGCTGGCAGATCACCCGGACGAGGCATTAGATATGCTTACGGCACTTTGCAAATCGACCGTTGAAGCGACTCAGGTTGAGGCCAAGGAAGGAGTGGCACGCGCATTGAAAGCGCAGTCTGGCTCTGTTGCCCCGGCGAACGCTTATTTTGAAAAATGGGGATTGGTTTCGCAGCAACCAACCAGTCTTCCGAGCGATCTTGCACTGCCGCCCAAGTAGTCTGGATTCCTCCAAGCCCAGAATCAGCGACTTCGCGTCTCCCAGGTTCTGCCTTCCCCTTGAAGATTCCACATATATCCCCTAGGGTTTGCTGGAAATCCTATGCATCTTGTAGCCCAGCATGAATTTCATCCGATTTCGGCCGCCATTCCCGCTTCGATTGGCGAGGCCAAGTCGGTGCTCGACCTTATCGGCAACACGCCGCTGCTGTCGTTTAAGCGCGTCGCCCCGAGCGGGCCGGTACATGTGTTGGCCAAGGCCGAATGGCAAAACCCCGGCGGCAGCGTTAAAGACCGGGCCGCGCTGAGCATGATCCTCGACGGCGAACGTCGCGGGCTGCTCAACCATGACAAGATTCTCATCGACGCCACCAGCGGCAACACCGGAATCGCACTGGCAATGATCGGAGCCGAGCGCGGTTACAAAGTGAAGCTCGCCCTGCCCAAGAATGCCAGCCGCGAGCGCAAGCAGACCATGCTGGCTTACGGAGCCGAACTGATCCTGACCGACGCGACCGGCGGTACCGATTCCGCACAGCGTTATGTGCGCGAGTTGGTGAAGGCCGAGCCGGAGAAGTATTTTTATCCCGACCAATACAACAACGACGCCAACTGGCGGGCGCATTACGAAACAACCGCCATGGAAATCTGGAGACAGACTGACGGCCGCGTCACGCATTTCGTCACCGGGCTGGGAACCAGCGGAACCTTCATGGGCGTATCCCGCCGACTGAAGGAACTCAATCCTGCGATCACGTGCATCTCAATGCAGCCCGATTGCCCGCTGCATGCGCTGGAAGGACTGAAGCATATGCCGACCGCGCTGGTGCCGGGGATTTATGATCCGGCGCTGGCCGATGAGCAGGTCGAAGTATCGACCGATGACGCGCATCACATGGTCCTTAAGCTGGCCCGGCAGGAGGGCTTGCTGGTCGGCGTAAGTTCCGGCGCGAATCTGGTCGCGGCGCTGCGAGTTGCCGGGCGATTGGAAAGCGGAGTGGTTGTAACGATCTTCTGCGATTCGGCGGCGCGATATCTGAGCGAAGATTTCTGGTCGGAGACCTCGCCGGAAGCGGAGAACCGGCCGTGAGAACGCTGCTGCTGAGCCGCGCGCAATGGGACGAGATCGGCCGCGAGGGCGAGAAGGCTTATCCCAATGAATGTTGCGGCGCGATGATCGGGCATGATGAGGCTGATATGCGCGTGGTGGAGAAGCTGCTGCCGCTGACGAACTCGTTTGAGGCGGGCGAGCAGTACCATCGCTTCCGGCTTGATCCTCTGGAACTGGCGCAAGTGGAGAAGCAGGCGGGAGCCGAGGGGAAACTGGTGCTGGGATTTTATCACAGCCACCCGGATCATCCGGCCCGGCCGAGCGAAACCGATCGTCAACATGCGTGGCCGTTTTATAGTTATGTGATCGTGGCCATCGCCGGCGGGAAAGCCGCGGAGTTGACGAGTTGGCAGTTGGATGAGCAAACCGAGCAGTTTGTCAGTGAGAGTGTGAAGAGTCACGATTGACCGATGGCAACAGGAAATTTTTTTGGAGCATCAACATGCCGCTGAAACCGCAAGGCCGAATTTTCAATGACATTACCGAGACGATTGGCGGCACGCCGCTGGTGAGGCTGAACCGGATCATCCCCCAGGGCGGGGCGACGGTGGCGGTGAAGTGCGAATTTTTTAATCCGCTCAGCAGCGTCAAGGACCGCATCGGCCTGGCGATGATCGAAGCGGGCGAAAAGTCGGGCAAGATCACCAAAGACACGCTCATCGTCGAACCGACCAGCGGGAACACCGGCATCGCCCTGGCGTTTGTCTGCGCGGCGCGCGGATACAGGCTGACCCTGACCATGCCGGAGTCGATGAGCGTTGAGCGGCGGCGCCTGCTGAAGGCATTGGGCGCGAAAGTAGAGTTGACGCCCGCCGCGGAAGGGATGCGCGGCGCGATTGAGAAAGCCGAGGCGATCTGCCGCGAGAACAAGAATAGCTACATGCCGCAGCAGTTTGAGAATCCGGCCAATCCGGAGATTCATCGTCACACAACGGCCGAGGAGATCTGGGCGGATACGAACGGCGCGGTGGATATTCTGGTGTCGGGCGTCGGCACCGGCGGAACGATCACCGGTGTGGCGGAAGTCATCAAGCCGCGCAAGCCGAGCTTTCAGGCGATTGCGGTGGAGCCGGTGGCGTCGCCCGTGATCACGCAAACGCTGGCCGGCCAGACTGTGAAGCCGGGCAGGCATAAGATTCAAGGCATCGGCGCGGGTTTCGTGCCGGGCAATCTGCACACGCGTATCGTCGATGAAGTGATTCAGATCACCGACGAAGAGGCGTTTGCCTGGGCGCGCCGCCTGGCGAAGGAAGAAGGAATTTTCGCGGGCATCAGCAGCGGCGGCAATGTCGCGGCGGCGGCGAAAGTCGCGGCCCGCCCGGAGAACAAGGGCAAGCTCATCGTGACAATCATGTGCAGCTTCGGCGAGCGGTATTTGAGCACGCCGTTGTTTGAAGAGGAGTAGGCAGCGCCACCCGGGCTGCGCTCCTGTCCCCTCGCCCGGTACTCTGGGAGAGGGTTAGGGTGAGGGGCATTTTGGTTTGCCACCGCTATAGTCATCCAGCGGAATACCCTCACCCCAGCCATCTCCCGGCGTACCGGGAGAGGGGGAAATGCGTGCGAAATAGCGACTACTTTTAATGACCGACAAAGCCACCAACCTCACTTTCCATTCCGGCAGCATTTTACGCGCCGACCGTCAACGCCTCCTGAGCCAAAAAGGCGTCTGCCTCTGGCTCACCGGGCTTTCCGCTAGTGGCAAGAGCACCATTGCCTGTCTGGTTGAGAAGGCATTGCTCGACGGCTCGAAGCTGGCATATCGTCTGGACGGCGACAACATCCGCATGGGCCTGAACCGGAATCTTTCGTTTTCAGCCGACGACCGCGCGGAGAATATCCGCCGCATCGGCGAAGTCGCCAAGTTGTTTGTCGATGCGGGCGTGATTGTCCTGGTGAGCTTCATCAGCCCGTATGCGCGCGACCGCGAACAGGCGCGGGCCGCGATGGGAGCAGGCGATTTTCTGGAAGTGTATGTGAAAGTGTCACTCGCGGAGGCGGAAAAACGCGACCCCAAGGGCTTGTACAAAAAGGCCAGGAGCGGCCAGATTACCGGCTTCACCGGCATCGACGATCCCTACGAGCCGCCGCTGAAACCGGAGATTGTGATCGACACCGAAACTTCGGAGCCGCAACAGTCGGCGGCGAATATCGTCGACTACCTGCAACAAAACGGATATCTGGCCGCCTGAAGTGCTATTTACTATTAACACAATGAAATCCGACTACGTTGATCTTCACTGCCATTCCACCGCATCCGACGGCACGCTGTCGCCGACGGAAGTTGCACGTCTGGCCGCCGACTGCGATCTGTCGGCCCTGGCGCTCACCGACCACGACACCATCGCCGGCGTCGCTGAAGCAGCCGCCGCCGCCCGGGAACTCGGCATCGACTTTCTGCCCGGCATCGAAATAAGCTGCGAATATCCCCATCCGGGAACCATGCACCTCCTCGGATACGGCGTGGATGTGAACAGCCCCGTGCTCACGGAACTCACCACGACACTCGTGGCCGGCCGCGACAATCGCAATCCGAAGATCATCGCCCGCCTGCAGGAATTGAATGTGTCGATCACCATGGAGGAAGTGGAGAACGAAGCCGGCGGCAATGTCGTCGGCCGGCCGCATATCGCGGCGATTCTGCTGCGGAAGGGCTACGTCAAAACCACCAAGGATGCGTTCAATAAGTATCTGGCGCCCGGTGGGTCCGCTTATTTCGACAAGGAACGCCTGACGGCCAGACAAGCGGTCGGCATGGTCCTGGAATCCGGCGGGCTGCCGGTGCTGGCGCATCCGGTGCAATTGAAGACCGGAAACGATGCGGAATTGGATCGCGTGGTAAAAGACCTGGTCGATCTGGGCCTCGCCGGCATTGAAGTGATTCACAGCGATCACGACGGCGCCTTGGTGGCGAAATACACCGCTCTGGCCGGCAAATACAATCTCCTGACCACCGGCGGCAGCGATTTTCACGGTGGCAATAAACACAACATAGAATTGGGCGTCGCCAACGGCCGCCGCATTCCGCGACGGTTTTATGACGCCCTGATGGAAAAACGGAGCCATGCCCCAGCCCGCTGAATTACTCGATCTCCCCGCGCTGAACGATCTGTTCGAGCGGTCCGAGCCGCAGAAAGTGATCGAGTGGGCGGCTGCGCAGTTCGGCGGCGGCCTCCTAATGTCCAGCAGCTTCGGCATCGACTCGGCAGTGCTCCTGCACATGGCCTCGCAAGCGGTTCCGGAGATACCGATCATCTTCGTCGATACCGGATATCACTTTCCCGAAACCATCCAGTTCATGAACTCGCTGCGCGAACGATTGAAACTCAATGTGCGAATCTATCGCACGAAGAATGATCCGGCCGAATATCTCAAACAAGCCGGCGAGACCGATCCCACCTGGCGGAAGAATATCGACGCCTGCTGCGCGGCAAACAAGAACGAACCATTTGACCGCGCCATGCGCGAACTCGCGCCAAAAGCTTGGCTGCGCGGTGTGCGCCGCCATCAAGGCCCGTCGCGGCAGAGCATTCATTTCATCGAGCTTGCCGAGCGCTACAACTGCCACGCCATCTCGCCGCTGCTGAAGTGGACCGGCCGTGAGATTTATCATTACCTCAAAGCCCACGATCTGTCCTATCACCCGCTGTATGAAAAAGGCTATTTCTCCGTCGGCTGCAATCCCCTGAGTTGCACGCGGCAGGCGGACAATGAGGACGACCCGCGCGCCGGCCGCTGGGCGGGGCAGGGAAAAGTTGAATGCGGGATCAATATGATCAATTCGCTGGATTCGGCGGAGTTGTGAACGCGATTTACCGCAAATGCATGCGCAATTCGCTGTCGACGGGCGTGAAACCGGCTTTCACATAGAGTGTTCTGGCTTTGGGGTAAGTGTGGAGCCGCACGGTTCGGCAACTGTGCTGACGGGCGACGGCGATAAGGCGTTGCAGCAATTCAGACGCGATGCCGCGGCCGCGCCATTCAGGGAGGGTATAGACATTAAGGATGTAGGCCTGTTTGCCTTGGAGGTCGTTGGCTGAGGGAGGATGGCAATGGAAGACGAGGCCGGCGGTGGCGATTATCTGCTCTTGGGAGGCGGCGACGTGGCTGATGTATTCGCCGCCGGGAAGTGCGGACAAAAAGTAGCGCGAGAGGGAATCGAGGAGAACGGGATCAGCCGGGTCGGCGTCCTGGGCTTCGGCGAGAAACGCGGCCCGCAGCGCAACCAGCGAGGCGATATCCGCGGGCGTGGCGAGGCGGTAAGCCAGTTCCTCCATTGCGATATTTTACAGGCTCAGGCCGCGACAAAAAATGTCTGCTCACTAAATCTCGACGACAATTTGTTCCAGATCGCGTGGCACAAGCCGCCGATTGGCGCACTCCGACAGCAAATTCAGAATGTCGGTCATGGCATTTCCAACAAATGGCCATGATTAAAGCAATCATATGAAGGCAGGGCAATCGCATGTGCGGTCACGAATACCCTCGCCCCAGCCCTCTCCCAGAGTACCGGGAGAGGGGGAAAGAGGTAACTTGTGATTGCCCTGCATAGGACGGATCCATCGGCTTTGCCCAACCGCTGCGCATCCAATATAAATACGGCATGGAAAAAACTCTCATTATTCTTAAGCCCGACGCGGTACAGCGCGGGTTGTGCGGGCGGATCGTTGAACGTTTCGAGAGCAAGGGGCTTCAGATTGTCGGCCTCAAGCTCATGCAGATTCCGCGGTCGCTGGCTCAGACGCATTACCAGCCGCATCAGGGGAAACCGTTTTATGAGGGGCTGGTGAATTTCATGACCAGCTCGCCGGTGGTGGTGATCGCGCTGGCCGGTAAGGAAGTGATTGCGGTGACGCGGAAGATGATGGGGGCGACGTTCGGGTCGAAGGCGGAGCCGGGATCAATCCGGGGGGATTTCGGCGTTTCCAATTCGTTTAATTTGATTCACGGCTCGGATTCTGTGGAGAACGCGGTACGCGAGTTGGGGCTGTTCTTCAAGCCCGAGGAATTGCTGGAGTGGAAGCCGGCGGTGCAGGCGTGGGTTTACGATTTCGCCAAGGGAATGGCGGAGTAATGGACGCGCGATGAACACAAGCCTGGAGGCCACGATCGCGCGCATTCACGCCGGCGGGCGAGAAATGGTTTTTGAGTTCGCCGGCGCGGGGAGTCTGGCTCTGAACTGGCTGCATAGCGTTGCGGGGTCTTCACGCTCGATTCTCGAAGCGACCGATCGGTATAGCCTTGCCTCGCTGGCCGGACTTCTTGGCGCGGCTCCGGCGAAGGTGGTTGATCCGGCGACGGCGCTGGCGATGGCAGAGCGCGCGTATCTGCGGGCCTGCCGATTGGGGCGGGAAGGACACGCCAAACTGGGCGTGGCGTGTACCGCGACCATTGCGACGGAGCGGGCGAAGCGCGGGGATCATCGCTGCTGTATCGCGCTCTGCGATATGAATGGGGCTGATACGTTTGATTTGGTGATGACCAAGAGCAAGCGCGACCGGCGGGAGGAGGAGGAACTGATCGCCGCGATGGTGATCGAGGCGGTCGCGGGTGAGGGGATGGCCAAGGATTTACAGCCGGAGGAGAAGATTATCGCGGCACATGTGGATCATCCTGATCCGCTGGAAATGCTGTGGGCTGGGAAGGCGCGGTGGGTGGTGATCGAGCCAGACGGGCGGCGACTGGTCGAGGGGCCGGTGGATGGGTGCGTATACAGCGGGTCGTTTAATCCTTTGCATTTTGGGCATGAAGCGCTGGCGGCAGCCGCAACTGCGACCGGGCAAAATGTGACGTTTGAGCTGACGGCGGTGAACGCGGACAAAGCGCCGCTGAATCGGAGCGAATTGGAGGGGCGGCTTGAGCAGTTTCGGGGCCGCCAGCGCGTTGCGGTGACGCGATTGCCATTGTTTGCGCAGAAGGCGCGGTTGTTTCCGGGACGGATTTTTCTGGTGGGGCATGACACGGCGGTGCGGATGGTGGACGCGAAATTTTATGGGGATTCGGAAGCGAATCGCGATGCCGCGCTGGCGGAAATTCTGGCGGCGGGATGCCAGGTGATGGTGGCGGGGAGGTCCCTGGGGGATGCGTTTAAGACGATCAAGGAACTGACGATTCCGGAATCGGCGAAGGAATTATTTATTGAGTTGCCGGGATTCCGGTTGGATGTGTCGGGGACGGAATTGCGGGGGCGGGGGCGATAGGAAGTAGTCGATCGGAATATTTTTGCAGCCGCGATCACGTTAAAGACTATTGAATTCTTCAACGTCGATTTTCATTTCCCGGATGATGGCACGGAGTGTTCCCTTCGGCACATCGCCGGGGTGTTGTGGTATTGGGATCGTCAGGTTCTCAGCGGCAAGATAGTAGACGGCGTGCCGGCTCGCACGAATTTCAACGTAGCCTGCGCGTTTGAGTTTTCGCGCCAAATCCCGATGCGATATAGGAATCAGCTTAGCAGCCTGTGGCAAAAGTCTCGCGCGGCCATGCTCGTGTCTTTTGGCCGCGTGCTTCGTTGCTCCTCCTCAGCGTATTTGGCTGCAATACGCTTCGTCGTCGCGTCTCGCCCGCGGCCAAAATCCACTTCGCCTGGCCGCGCGAGACTTTTGCCACAGGCTGTTAGGCATGAACAGGGCGCCGATAGACGTTGAGGCTGGAATATCGTGATTTGCGGAGCTTCATCGCCCCAACTTTCCGTCGCGCCTCCAGACAACTTTCAATGGCGTCAACTGCATTGCGAAAAGCCTGGCGCAGTGTCTTGCCTGATGTAATACATCCCGGAATGGCGGGGACAACGGCTGTGAAAAAGCCGTCTTCGTCCTGAAAGTAGTCGATCTCAAAGTCGTGGTATGCTTTCATGGCTAATCACACAATAGCCGTGCGATGGCGGCCAGAAAAGGGGGAAATCACGAATCCGATCGCAGCTCGCTTCATGCGCCATCGCTCACGCCGCCTCCACCGTCAGTTTCAGGCCAACAGCTTTCAAAACTCCCAAGAGCGTTGAAAGCCGCGGATTACCTCCTGACGAAAGTGCCCGGTACAAACTTTCGCGCTGTATGCCGGCAGCCTTCGCGACCTTGGCCAACCCGCCCCGGGCTTCGGCGATTTGCCGAAGTGCAATCAGCAACACTTCTGGTTCGTCGGCGTCTTCAATTACCGCCATTAAATACTCGGCGGCGAACTTCGGGCGTTCGCGGAGTTTCTTGACCATCACTTCATCATGCGAAACGCTCGTTTTGATATTCATTGGTTTGTACTCCGTCGCTTGTAATCCTCGAAGTATTCGACGGCTTTGCTGATATCCGCGGCTTGCTTCCGCTTATCACCGCCACACAATAGTAGCACGCAGGCCTTCCCAATCATGGCGTAATAGACGCGATATCCTGGACCCACCATCGCCCTCCCATTGTAATCTAAACATTACAATGGATCAAATTGGGTGAAAGTTATGGGTGAAAGTTATGGCGGCCAAGTTTTGTGAAACAACGAAACAACCCCCACCCCAGCCCTCCCCCTGGGTACAGGGAGAGGGGGCAAGGAGGAACATGCGGATTGCCCCAGTTGTGCTACCGCCGCGCCTTCCGCGCCGATTTGATCTGATACATCGCCGCGTCTGCCTGTCGCAGAACATCCGCCGGCCGGATGGTGCGGTGGTCAACCAGGCCGATCACGCCGATGGAGATACCGGGCTTGGGCTCGCTGTGGACGGTGGCGGCGAGTTGATCGACGAGAGCGACGATTCGGCGGCCGAGTTGGAGGCCGGCGCGGGCGTCGTTTTCGGGCATGATGATGAGGAATTCATCGCCGCCGGTGCGGAAGGCCATGTCCTGTTCGCGGACGGTGGACTGGATGATCTGGCCGATGTCGCGGAGCAGGCGGTCGCCAGCGGCGTGGCCGAGGGTGTCGTTGACCTGCTTGAAATTGTCCATGTCCAGGGCGAGCACGGCCATGGGTTGCTGGTCGGCCTTGGCCTGCTCGAGGAGCTTGGGGAGTTGCTCGTCGAGCAGGCGCTTGTTGTACAGGCCGGTGAGAGAATCGCGATAAGCTTGCGTTTGCCAACTGGCGAGCTTGCGCTCGAGATGATCGGTGCGGTGGCGGATGCGCTGGCTGATCTCGGCATTGAGGCGGGCCTTGGATTTCTGCTCGCAGCGGAGATCGTGAAGGATGTCCTGGATAAAGCGGGCCAGCGGCGCGATGGGGCCGTGGACCTGCTGGAGCGATTCGATGGGCGTTTGGGAATTGCGGGCTTCCTCGGCCAGACGCAGCAACTGGCGCGCGGGGCGCACCCAACTTTGTTCATGGCGGGCGCCGAAGCGCCAGGCGAGGCCGACGGTGCAGATGCTCAGCGGAACCTGCACGAGCATCCAGGCGGCGTCGGGTCCGTAACGGATCAATCCCTCGCGGCAAAGAAAGGCGATCAAGCCGATGCCGGCGAGGACGGCAATCACTTTGAACAGTTTGGCCAATATGGCAACGACGCGTCGCTGCGCCGAGGCCGCCAGCCGCGCGATATTTTCCGGTGCGATCGTTTCCGGCATCGCCGATGCTCCTATCCCAGCCGTTATCGGGTTTAGATTTGGCATGGATGAGATTCCCAAGCTGAACCTTCAGGCAAAATTAATCGACGCACGTCCCATACACTGCGCCTGAACGACACCGCAATCGTTACATCGAATACAAATTCACACAAAGCAAGTCGAAAAGGAGGGAATCTGATAAAGCGACCGCCGTATTTTTCCGCTTGTGTGACGGGAGAGGGTGTTTTTTTGCAGATGTATCCTCATAGTCAGGAAAAGTGATCCATGCGCACTCAATCGTTTGATCTGGTCGTGATTGGTTCGGGTCCGGCGGGACAAAAAGCGGCGTTGAATGCGGCCAAAATGCGCAAACGAGTGGCGGTCATCGAACGACTGGGCGATCTTGGGGGCGTGTGCATTCACACGGGAACGATTCCCTCCAAGGCGATGCGCGAGGCCGTGCTGCATCTGAGCGGCCTGCAGGAGCGAGCGCTGTATGGGGCGAGCTACAAGGTGAAGCAAGACATTACCATGCATGACCTGCTGTACCGCTGCCACCATGTGGTGCGAACCGAGGCGGATGTCATTAACAGCCAATTGCGTCGCAATGGGGTGGCGGTATTTGGCGGGTCGGGGGCATTCATTGACCCGCATACGATCCGAATTACATCCGACACGGATACGACCGACGTTCATGCGACGAACGTATTGATCGGCGTGGGAACGATTCCGTCGCGCCCGCACGAAGTGCCGTTTGCGCCGGACAAGGTGATCGACTCTGACGAACTGCTGACGCTCAAGCGCCTGCCGCGTTCGATTACGGTCGTCGGGGGCGGGGTGATCGGGACGGAATACGCCTGCACGATGGCGGTGGTCGGCGTGCGCGTGACGCTGATCGATTCGCGGCCGCGGCTGCTGGAATTTCTCGACGACGAGATCGCGGAGAATCTGCAATTCCGCATGCGCGACATGGGGATTCGGCTGAAGCTGGGCGAAAGCGTGTCGAAGATCACGCTGGAAGACGGCGTGGTTCAGGCGACGCTGGGGAGCGGAAAGCGGTTGCAAACCGATGCTCTGCTGTATTGCATCGGCCGCCGCGGCGCGACCGACGAACTCAACCTCCCCGCCGCCGGATTGAAGGCAGACAATCGGGGGCGGCTGACGGTCAACGAATTCGGACAGACCTCGGTACCACACATTTATGCGGCGGGTGATGTCGTGGGATTCCCGGCGCTGGCCTCGACGAGCATGGAACAGGGCCGCACGGCGTCGAGCCATATGTTCCAGAAGGAACTGATGGCCGAGCGCGGGGAAGTGGCCGAGCCGGCCAATTCTCCGGCGAAATTGTTCCCATACGGCATCTACACAATTCCGGAAATCAGCATGGTGGGACAGACGGAGCAATCGCTGACGAAACAGAACATGCCGTACGAAGTGGGGATTGCCCGGTACCGGGAAATCGCGCGCGGGCAATTGATTGCCGATCCGAATGGGATGCTCAAGCTGCTGTTCCATCCTGACAGCCGGCGGCTTTTGGGCGTTCATGCGATTGGGACCGGCGCCACGGAACTGATTCATATCGGGCAGGCGGTGATCGCGGCGGGGATGCCGATTGATTATTTCGTGGATTCAGTATTCAACTATCCAACGCTGGCGGAGTGTTACAAGGTGGCGGCGCTGGATGGCATTAATCGCGTGAGACTGGTTGGCCGGTCGGCGGAAATTGAGGAGTTGCGGCCGGCGAAGGCGGCTTAGTAAGGCTGCCTCTTCCCCCATGCCAGGGGTTCGCGTAAACTTACTGCACTATGAGCTTTCAATGTGTTGTCGTCACGCCTGAGCAGGAAGTTATTGATCAGTCGGTCAAGCAGGTTATTTTGCCTGCGACCGATGGGCTTATCGGTATCCTGACCGACCGGGCGCCGATGCTGGCGCGGATCGGCAAAGGACCGCTGCGGGTTGACCCAGCTCAAGGGCCGAGCCTGACGTTTGCGATCGAAGGCGGCGTCGCACAGATGAAGAATAATCGGTTGACGATTCTTACGCAGAAAGCCGTGGCGGTGGCGGCGAATACGCCGGCGGCGTAGTCGGTTTGTACTTTTTGTTTCCGGGGGGGATGTTGGGTTTGTGAAGCGGAGGGAACGCCGTTCGAAGGAATGGGGTTCGGCGGACGCAGAAAGATTTTGAGCCCGTCGTGTTTATCGCGACCGTACTCAGCGATTCCCGGATAATCATCCAAGCCGCCCATTACGCCGAACATGGCCGAGATGAGGATGTCGGCGAGAAAATCCCGTGCGTTGTCGGCCCACGGATCGATAGGCAGGGGCCTGATTCTGCGCCGGCGGCCGCACCGCCCCGATTGAAGTTGCCAGCGCAAAAAGAATGTCCCCGGAGAATATTGCCTCTCTTCCCCAATGACAAACGCCCGCGATCCCTTTTCAGGGGCCGCGGGCGTCAGCGTATACGGATCATCCAGAACGTCGTGTGAGAGCGGCTTTGACCAAACCCTTTAGTAGTAAGTGGGAAAGCGACCGATCAGGAGGTTTCTCCTGTCTACCCGGCAAGGTTGCTTCCTGTCAAAGCAGTCTTGCATCCGAGCCGGCGGTCATCCCAAAGGGTGCTTATAGGTTTAACCAAATATGCACTCCCGAATCACCTGCGTCACAGAATTTCCGTCGCCACTAATCTATCGGCGCAATCATGGGTGTGCAAATAGAGTTTTCTTCAGATTGAAATAAGGTGTTTCGCACGGGGAGATTGGGGTGATTTATGACGGTTGAGTCGCCGGAATATTCCGCAGGTCAGTAAAAATTGACCGCCCCAAAATTCAGAATGAAGGTCGCCCTACCATGATTGCAGCGCGAGATATAGAATTGTTGCCGGGGGATGGAGGCCATTATGTGTGAGCGTGCCCGCAATTTGAATCGAAGGGGTCCAAGGTGTTTCCCGCTGCTCGAGATAATCCTCACTTCAATAATCTTAGCATGCGCAGTGTTTGCAAGTGCAGCGGCTGCACAATCAATCACAGTGCGCGGGAAAGTGACGGACGCGAAGACTGGGCAACCAATTCCAGAATTTCAGGTTCTTATTGGCGAGCGCGATCCAGTGCTGTCCGATCTGCACGATCCAGTCTTTGATGAGAACGATGTCCATATCTTCTCTGAGGGGAATTACGAGCAAACGATCGAAGAGCGCGTACCGGTAGCGCAAGTGATGTTTTTGGAGATCCGGGCCAAGGGGTACATGCCCGTCATTTCACCGACCATCCGCGATTCGGGCAAACTGGATTTTTCACTCATCCCCCATGGTGCATGGGGCGGTCGCGTCCTCGACTCCAAAGGCAAGCCCATCAGCGGATTGAAATTCTGGCGAGAGTTTCCGGGCGCGTCTGTGGCATTTAACCAGTTGCCTCCGATTAGCAATATGCATGGTGGGCCGGTTGACGCCTTCGTTGTCACCGACTCAGAGGGAAGATTTACATTGTCACCGGATGCGGAAGAATTTGGCTTAATCACCAGCACCCCCGATGGATGCCTGTTTATCGATCGTGAAGGCATGACGCAACAGCGTGACTGGAATCTTGTGCCCTGGGGGCGGATTGAAGGTCATGTGCCGCCCACAACGCGCCCGGTCATCAACCAATTTATCATGGCATTTTTGCTCGACCCCGAGGACGACTTGCTTTCCAACACTCTTGCCCGGCCGCTCGATACACAAGATGCAACGGTTGACGCCGATGGCCAATTCCACTTCGATCGCATCGCTCCGGGTGTTGTGCGTTTGACTCGCGTCGCCTGGGTCGGGCCGGGCCAGCCCAAGTTTACCATTATCGACGACTTGAATGTCGCACCTGGGCAAACCAGCAAATTGAATTGGTCGGAAGGGATGACCGGGCGGCCAGTGGAGGGCCGCGGCATTTTCCCGGAGCCGCTGCTCAATACAAATAGCAATTTCGTTGTAGCCGATTCAATGCAAATCACTTTGCCGCCGGTGCCCGATCCGGACAAAAAATCGCCCCGAGATATGCGAAATTGGTATCGCAGCTATTTCAAAACTGATGCGGGTGCCGCATTGCTGAAAGCCGAGTCAAAACGCCACGATTATTGGAGCCAGCTGGATTCCAGCGGCAACTTTCGTTTCGATGAGATGTTGGCCGGAACGTATGAAATAAGAGCGTGGACCGGGTCAATCAATCGCTATTTTTTAATTACGGTCCCTCCGATGCCGGAAGGAGCTACCCACGCGACCTTGAAACTACCGGCCATCAACGCGGCAGACATGAAATTAGAGAGTTCCATGGGCCCGCCATAGCGAGCATTGTTTCTCCACAACGCATAGGTGTCGTCTCCGGTAGTTAGGGTGTGCGTGGCTGGAAGCGAATGGCGGAATCGGGCAACGCACAGAAACTGGGCATCAACGGAGTCAAGCGATGCAATTCAGGCGGTTTTCGCTATTGGCGCGTTTTGCAATGACGATTTCAGTTCTCGGTTGCACGACAATCGCAGCCGCGCAAAGCCAGACGCAGCCGACGATGCGGAACGCTGCGACACGGCCGACCGCCCGGCGCGGACCGATTTCCAGTTCGCCGCGGGATAAACTGCCGTTCACAAATGTCAGCATGACAAATTTAAACCCGGCGTTGCCGACGCTGTTCATCACCGGCGATTCAACCGCCGCGACCGGCGACCCTGACCATCGCGGGTGGGCGGCGATTCTCGTGGATTATTTTGACACGACGAAAATCAATCTCGCCAATGAGGGCGTCGGCGGGGCGCGGTTTAATTCCTATCAAGCCACGAAATGGCCGCAGGTGATGAACGCGGTGAAGCCGGGCGATTATGTGGTCATCGAATTCGGCCACAACAGCGGGCCGCTGCCGGGGATCGGCGAAGAAACGCAGGAGGTCGCCGGCCGCGGCGGCGCAACCACGACCATGCACACGCACGGCTGGTACTTGCGCAAGTTCATCGCCGACGTGCGGGCGAAGCAGGGAATCCCCATCGTCTCGACGCTGACGCTTCGCAATTATTGGAAGGACGGCAAGGTCGAGCGCCTGAAAGAGCAAACGTCCGGCAAAGGCGGCATGTCTGATTGGTCGCGGCAGGTCGCGGCACAGGAGAAGGCCCTGCTGGTCGATCACAGCAACATCATCGGCGACATCTACGACGCCATGGGCAAGGACGCCGTCGCCAAATTCTTCGCCGGCACGGAATACCTGCACACCGACACCGACGGCGCGATCGTGAATTGCGAGGCGTTCATCGCGGGATTGAAGGCGATTCCGGATATGCCGCTGGTGAATGATTTGAATGAAAAGGGGAAGGCGATCGAGGCGTACAAGAAATGATTCCACGCTCCTGGTTAGCCGCCGCCCTTGGGCGGCGCTTGCGCGTGGCCGTCAGAAATCTCCAGCTTGCCGATCAGCTCTTCCAGCGAGCCGATCTTCTGCTGCTCCATGAATTTGATCAGTCCATCAAGAATTTTATTCGGCGAAGCCGGATCGACGAAAAGCGCAGTGCCGACAGCGACCGCCGATGCCCCGGCAAGCAAAAATTCCACCGCATCCTGCCAGAACTGAACTCCGCCCATGCCGATGATCGGGATACCCGCGGGCTTCGCGACGGTTCGATAAACGCGGCTGACCAGATGCAGCGCAATGGGCTTGATCGCCGGCCCGGAGAGTCCGCCGGTGGTATTGGCCAATCGCGGACGGCGCTTGTAAATATCGACGGCCATCGCGGTAAATGTATTGATGAGCGTGAGCACATCGGCTCCGCCCTCGACGGCGGCTTTGGCGGTTTGCGTGATATCCTCCACGTTCGGCGAGAGTTTCACCATCAGCGTTTTGTTCGGCAGCACTTTTTTCACTTGCGCCGTAAGTTCCTTCAACCGGCCCGGATGGGTGCCGAAAGTGAGGCCATCGGCGACGTTGGGGCATGAGACATTCAGCTCGACGCCGACGATGCAATCCAGCGAATTCATCGCCGCGCAGGTTTCGACGTAATCATCGGTGCTGTGGCCCGCGACGTTCACGATCACCGGGCAGGGCATCTTGCGAATGAGCGGAACTTTCTCGGTCAGGAATCGCTGGAGGCCCACATTGGCCAGCCCGATGGCGTTGAGCATTCCCGCGCGGGTTTCGACGATGCGGGCGGGTTCATTCCCCGGCCTCTCTTCGCGCGTGATGGATTTGGTGACGAACGCGCCGAGGCGCGAGAGGTCCATGAAGTCGGCGTATTCGAAGCCGTATCCGCATGTGCCGGAGCAGGTGAGCAGCGGGTTGGCCAGCCGCAGGCCGGCGAGATTGATGGTGAGATTGGGCACGCGGGATGTTCTATGCGAGTTGACGGCGATTGGGTAGGGCGCGCCATTCAGGCCGCATAGAGCAAGTCCCGAATGCGATCAGCGATTTCGAGGAATAGTTTGCTTCGGACGGCGCTGCGTTCCACCAAATCTATCTTAGCGCCAAGCAAGTCCTCAAGGCCGTGAAGCAGGCCGAAGTATTGATCCGACGGGTCTTCAAAACCGGCGTCATTAAAGTCGACGAAGAAATCAAGATCGCTTGATTGCGGATTGAATTCGCCGCGCGCGGCGGAGCCGAAAAGTTCAAGCCGGCGAACGCCGAAACGTTCACAGAGGGCTTGGATTTCCGGCCGATGTTTTTCCAGACGGTCGAGCATGATTCTATCGCATGGGTAGCTGGCTCAGAAGGAGAAAACGAGCGGCTAAACATTAGATGTTGCGTGCAATCTGAGAAGCAAAGTCGGCAAGTTCCGGCCTCAAATCCGTCCGCCGCCGCAAAAACTCAGTGGTCATAGACTCGATCTGGCTCGGATAACTGTCGCGAAGATGCCCCAGCCCATGCAGCGTGCCTTCAAGACAAGCGGGGTGTGTCAATGTGAGGCAACGCTCCATCACCTTGATACATTCCAAGACCACTTCCGTCGGTGCGTTATCGATATCGTATTGGATGGGAAATATATCCCACCACATATAGCAAATGCAATTAAGCGGATTGTCTATTTTGTCCACGTCGCGCATGCTCAATCCCGGCGTACACCGCGCCGCGAAGCACTTGGCATACAGATCATAAATCGCGTTTATGCATGCGCGGCGTTTGGACCAGTCTGCTTTGCCGCGCGTGACCGTATAGGCGTGACGACTGCACACCGAAAAAGCGATGAAGTTCAGGCCCTGATCGGCCTGCGCGTTATCAAATGGTGCGAGCACTCGATCACATTCCAAGAAAAGACGAGTGAGATATTCGACGTTTGTTAAGTCATCCTCGATGCAATGATCGGCATCCTCGGCGAAATGCCAGGCCGGCTCATCCACGGGATGGTTGAAGATGCCGTCTACCCATTGCTCGAAGCTCCGCTTTGTCATGGAAACCCCTCCACGGTGGCCGACAACCAGCCGATTCACGAAAGCCGCTACCGAGGATCAAGCATTGATTCCGGCACGGTATTACGCTCGATTGCCGCCGTGATCGGCGAAATAACTGAGCGCGTCGAAGATCTGTGCCAGCGTGAGGTGCGGCAGATGCGTCGTGATTTCCTCCGGCGGAGTTCCCATTCGCCAGATTTCGACGATCGCCCGAACCGGCGTGCGCTCCCTTGACGATCGGTTCTCCGCTGAGAATCGAATCATCACACTCAATGTACGCATGGCCGGTGGCTGTGGTCATGGCTGCCCATTATAGCGGCCGGCTGGCGCGAAATTCCACAATAATCGCGGCGCTAAATGCCTGTCGAATTGGCCCTTGGAGCGCCCGACGCTAAGATTCCCTATATGAACCCCCTTCGTTTCGGCATCTGCGGCTGCGGCGGCATCGCCGGCCTTCATGCCGAATGTCTTCGCGTTCTGGAAAAAAGCGGCCTGGCCCGGCTGGTCGCCGGGTGCGAGCCGATGGCGGCGCGCCGCGAGAAATTCTCGGCCAGATGGTCGATCCCGGTCGTTGCGAGCCTCGACGAACTGCTCAAGCGCGATGACATCGACGCCGTCGCCGTTTGCTCGCCGAGCGGGCTGCATGGGCGGCAGTGTGTGCAGATCGCCGAAACCGGACGGCATATCCTGTGCGAAAAGCCGCTGGACCTGCGGCTTGACGAAGCCGACGCGGCGATTCAGGCGGCGCGCAAGAATGGCGTCACGCTCGGCGGCATTTTCCAGCAGCGGTTCGCGTCGGGGCCGATGAAGGTGAAGCGGGCCATCGAGCAAGGCCTCTTCGGGCAGATCGTCATGGTGCATTGCGAAACGCCGTGGTATCGCACACAAGAATATTACGACAGCGGCGAATGGCGCGGCACATGGGAACTGGATTGCGGCGTGCTGGCCAATCAGTCGCCGCACATGATCGACCGGATCATCTGGCTGGTGGGGGATATTCAGGAGGTTTTATCCGCCACATGCGAGCCGGGACGGCTGCGCGACGTGGAGGGCGAGACGCTGGCGGTGGCCACCGTACGTCTGGTGAACGGAGCGCTCGGAACGATCACCGCCACAACGCTTGCCTTCGACGGCCTGCCGCAGCGCGTGCTGATCTGCGGCGTGGACGGAAGCGCGGCGTTTGCCGACGACGAACTGCAATACTTCAAGACGCGAAAGCCGTTTGATGATCCGGGAGCAGCGCCGGAAAAGCAGTCATCAGGAAATCGCGCCGGCGACCCGATGGGCCTGAGCATGGACGGCCATCTCGGCAACATCCGCGATTTCGTGATGGCCGTGCATGAGCAGCGTCGGCCGATGGTGACGGGAGCCGATCAGCGGCGGGTGATTCGGGTGCTGAATTTGATTTACGAGAAGGCGGGCGTGGGGCCGTTTGCGCGCGGGGCGGGGCCGTAAGCGATCGATTCATGAACCATTGGAACTCGAAAGAAATGCTTCGGGCGATATTGCAGCCACTGAGGCGTTGGCAAAATCTCGCTCATTACGAGTGACAATACAGCGTGCCCCAGCACGAACGGCGCACGCATCTTGAACCGCATCCTCGAAATCGGAGATTTGGGATTTGACGGCGTGAGCCAGCACCCCGTCATCCACGGCGGCGACGTGGAAAACCGTCAGCAAAACGCGCATCGCGCGGTCGGCTTGTTCGCGTGATGCAAGACGGCGCACGACATAATAAATGTTCGTGAAACTGACGGCGGACACGACGCCTTCTATTTGACCGCTCTCCGACATTGACCATAAACGCTGTGCGTTTTGCAGGAACGGCTTGCGTTCAAGCAGTACATCCAGGATCACGTTGGTATCAATAAACACGACGTCGATCATGGCGCAAATCGTTCCAGAAGCACATCTTCAATGAGTTGTCGGTCAGTCTTTCCTCGCACGGGCCGCGCGATCCCGGTCACGCTTTGGGTCAGGGGGCCGATTTTAAAGGCAGGTTTGCCTGCGGGGCGCGCCATGCTTCGCACGATAGCGCTGAACATTGCGGACACGCTAACGCCACGCTTCTCGGCAAGGCGCTTGGCCATGTCGATAACTTCTGGTTCGGCGGTGAGGGTGAGCTTTTTCATAATTCCTCCGATACCTGTCAATTGAGAAATATAATACGTATCAATTCTCACGGAGGCAAGAATGATGGGCCCGCGACGTACCGAATTCAGTTCAAATCCGGCATATCATCCGTCGAGTCTTCTTGGTCGTGTAAGTTCGGCGCCGAATTGGCGGTTCTTATATCTCTGCTCGGCAATCAGTCGGGTTGTTCTCAAAGTATAGAACGAAACACAGGCACGACAGGACGTCGACGCCAGAGGCGGCTTTATCTCGCAGAAAAGGCCAATTCTGGATTTCCTGACTCCAATCCTTGGTAGTCATCATTTGGCGAAATCGCTCAATGACCTCGTTTGCCGATCGTTCAACCCAAGCGTGCCATGGCTCTTCGAGTTGTCGTGCCGAGGGATCGATGCTGATCCAATAGAGTTCGCATGTACCGTCTGGCAGGCGAAACTGCACTTGACCGCCCAGTGTTTCAAGTCCGCGACTTCGCGCGTCGTTGATGGCCATCTCGACGTCGTCAGGTCGCCAGGCATATTCCCTGCCGCGTAGGGAAGCTCTGGCAATTACATCATTCGATAGTGGGTGTTTCATCGGACGTTTCTTCTTGTTCGGCTTCTTGGGGAATTGAAGCGTCGCTCGCCTCCCCCTTCATCAATTCCCGCATCACCACCGTCGCAAACGCCCCTGCCGGCAGCGTAAATGCTGCCGTGATATACGAACCATTTGCATCCACGCCCGCCGAATACTCCATATCCTTCGGCCGGAACCGCATCGAGCGGCGGGCGCCCTTCACCTTCAATTTCCCCGCCACGCGGAAATCGGCGGCGTGTATCCCGGCGGCGTCGAAAACCTCCTGCTCGATCTTCAGCGCGTCGCCCTGCGGCATGGTCAGGCGATAACCGATGAGCGGGCCGGCTGGGCTGATCTCGAAGGCGTCGGCCCGGGGTTGTTCCTTCACCGCGTCCTCGACGAGAAAAACCGCGCCGCTGTCGTGTTTGTAGGCGAGATCGCCCTGCAGCACCTGATGCAGCGAGTCGATGCGCCGGGCCACAACCTGATTGAAGAAGCTCGATTGCAATGCCGAAATCCACAGGCGGCGAAGGCGCTGGTCAATCTTGCCGACCGCGGCTCGCGGGTTTTGAGTTTTGTTCAGTCCCGCCAGAATGCGACGCTCCATGCCGCACCGGCGGGGGAAGCGGCGCATGGCTTCTTCAGTGTCGCCGGCGTCAAAGGCGGCCCGCGCTTGCATGGATTGCGGGTCGTCGATTTCTTTGCGGGGAGTTCCAAGAAGCAGTTTGAGCACTCCCTGATCATCGCCGCGCACGAGGGCGGCGCCGAGCTTGTCATTGTCGGCGCGGTAGCCGAAACGTTGCTCGCCAAAATAATTCGGCACGCCGCGGTCCTGAAGTCGTTTGCAGATTTCGGCGAGCTTCACCACATCGGTCGGGGCGACTTTGCGCACCTTAATGACAAATCGATTGCCCGCCAGATGCCCCAGGCGAAGTTTGTTGCCATGACGGGTGGCCCACAGGATGCTCATGCCCGGCGTGGCCAGGCTCATCACCTGCTCGGGCGTGGTGCCGAGGATTGAGAAGTTCTGCCGGCTGACCGAATGGGCGTCTTTCATGCCGGCATAGCCGATGTCGCGGGAGGAGACATGCAACTCGGCCGCGAGGCGGTCGATGACCTGGAACGTGGTCATGCCGGTCTTCTGGATTTCGCAGAAGACGTGCTCGCCCTGATCGCTGGGTTCGTAAAGGGGAAGCTCCGTAACATTAAAATCTTCGGGGCGTTCCTTGAGGATTCCGCCGATGCCGGGAAGATCGGCGGTGATGTAGGGCAGAGACTGCTGTGTGATCGTTTCAGGCATTTGGGCGATTGTAGCCAATTATTCGCACAAACCGTAATGCACGAGTGCGGCATGAACGCCGTGGTCGTTATTGGAGGGGGCGACCCAGTGCGCGATTTTCTTGACGGCTTCGTGCGCGTTATCCATGGCGACCGCGATGCCGGCCATCTTTAACATGCCAAGATCGTTGGGCGCGTCGCCGATGGCTAGGATTTGGTGCGCCTGAATTCCATAGTGGCGTGCGACCATTTCCAGGGCCGGGGCTTTGCCGACGCGCCGGTCCATGATCTGAATCAGATCGCCGTCGGTGCGGACAATCGAAATGTCATTCTCAAGCGCCATGCCAAGACTCAATTCCAGTTCCTTCATCATTGCCGTTGGGCCGAGCAGTAATACTTTCGTCATGGAGACATCGCGGAACTGCTCGATGGGGGCGGTAACATCGGGCGAAAAGAGCCGGCCGGTTTCGGTGGTATGATTCGGATCAACGCCGTCGGTAAACCATCGGTCGAGCAATTCGCAACTGACCAGCACGCGCGGAAACATTCGGCGGGCGTGGTCGATGATCTGCCTGACGACCGGCCCGGGAAGCGGGCGATGAAAGATGTTGCGAAGATTGGGCTGGTCCCAGATGAGCGCTCCGTTGTAATTGATCTGCAGCGTATTGAGCTTGAGCTGCGCATAAATGGGGCGCACGCTGCGCGGTGGGCGCGCCGATGCGATGACAACCTTGATTCCACGCGCGGGCAAACCAGCCACGCTTTCTAAAGCGCGTGCCGAAACTTGCTTGCGATCATCGAGCAGCGTTCCATCGAGATCGATGGCGACGAGTCGAATGTCGGCGGCGGTGGTTGGAGAAATACCCATCATGCGAATACCGGCATGGAGTGTCATCCCGGCGATAGACCTTCTCTACAAAAACACGCCGGATTACACAATAAACCATTTTGTTTGCACATTGTTTATGCAATACAAATGCAAACGGCGGATCATCAAGGGGATGCTATGGAAAGAATCTAAAAAGAAGACACCGGCATTTCTGCACGGTGTCTTCCGGAGGGGAGAAAATGCGCCGTCGCGCTAATCGTCTTTATTTACCTATCTTACCTTAACGAAAAAATCGGATTAGTCAAACAACAAATGAATTATCATCCACCACACTGCATCGAATCTAGTCAATATGATCGGACAGATGACCGCAAAGTCTTTAGCCAGTATAATTTGAGTGCTTGAATATTGCGCGCTAACAAATCTAAAACCGCCCATTTATTCGGCGTTTGGACTGTTCCTTACGCAAAAAATCAACAGCACTTTTTATTTCTTCTGTAATTTCGTCGAACCCTGCCCGGGCTGGGGACGAACGGTTGAAAACCTGTGGCGGGCCAAAAGAAATGGTGGCCCAATTGGCGGTTAAAACGGCGGGAAGCATCTCCAGGCCCCTTTGGGAGCCATCCAGATAGGCCGGATACACCGGGGCGCCGCTTTTGAGGGCGAGAAGGGCAATACCGCTTTGAAACGGCAGAAGCTCGTGCGTCGGGGCGATTTTTCCTTCGGGGAATACTCCCAGAATATGCCCGGCCTTGAGTGCGGCCAGTGCGGCGCGCGTGGCGGCGATATCCTTGCCGGCGCGCTCAACCGGGATGGCTCCCACGCGCTGGTAGATTCGTTTCAGTCCCGGCAACTCGTAATATTCGCGTGCCATCATCCAGCGAATCAGGCGCGGACTGACGGATTGAAGCAGCAGTGGATCAAGGCCGCTGATGTGATTGCTGATGAGAATGGCCGGGCCGGTTCGCGGAAGGCGGCATGGACTGGTTAGTGTAACCTGATGATAAACGCGGCAGAGGCAGGCGTTGATCGTTTGGAGCGCGCGCACTTTCCACTGGCGTTCGTCATAATCGGGCTGTTGGGAAACTTTCCCCATGTTCAGCGGGGGATACTGGAAGACTGGCGATTTCGCAACCGGGTGCAAGGAATTTAACCACGGATGGCACGGATCTCACGGATGAGAAGAATACCGGATAAAGACATTTGCCAATTTCAATTCTGAATTATCCGTGCCATCCGCGTCATCCGTGGTTAAATTCGGTTTTCCTGGCAACCAAAATGCGCGTATTGACGATCACAAACAATCTCCAGCAGGCTTCATTCCGTCTGCGGATTGAGGCGCTGGAGCCGCTGCTTCGTGACCGCGGGATTGAATTGGAAATCAAAGTCCGGCCGCGGGGATTGCTGGCGCGGCGGATGCTCTTCAGCGGGGCGGGCAAATACGATGCAGTAATCTTGCAGCGGAAGCTGCTCGATCCGGGCGACGCGAGATTGCTGAAGCGGCGGGCCAAGCGCGTGATCTTCGATGTGGATGATGCGGTAATGTATTGCCAGGGGAAGGCATCCGCCTTCTCACGCTGGCGCACCTGGCGGAGATTTTGCGCGACAGCGGCGAATGTCGATGCGGTCGTGGCGGGGAATGAATATCTGGCCGACCTGTTCCGGCGCCAGGGGGCGAAAGTGTCTGTGCTCCCGACCCTGGCAGATATGGAGCATTATCAGGTCAAACAATACGCCCAGGTCGCTCGGCCGGCGCTGGTTTGGATCGGATCGAGATCGACTTTGGGGTATTTGAAAGAATGTTTGCCATTCATTGAATCCGCAGGGTTGAAATTGATCGTGATTGCGGATGAGTCGGTGAAGTCGCAGAAAATCGAAATCGAGCATGTTCCCTGGAGCGCGGACACGGAAGCGGCGGCGCTGTGCCGCGGCGATATCGGCATCGCTCCCACGCCGGATGACCAGTGGACACAGGGAAAATGCGGATTCAAGATTGTGCAGTATATGGCGGCGGGGTTGGCGGTGATCGCGACGCCGGTAGGGGCGAATGCGGAATTGGTCGTGGAAGGCGAGACGGGTTTTTTGGCCCGGAGCCTGGAGGATTGGCCGAGGCTGATTCGCCAATTGGCCGGTGACGCGTCGCTGCGGGCGCGGATGGGAGTAGCCGCGCGGACGCGGGCGGAAAAAATGTACAGCCTTCAGCGCGGGGCGGATTTCTGGGCGAAAATTTTGCATTCATCGTAGATCGTCAGTAAACGATCTACGTGTTGGTCGAAGGAGAGAGATTGACGCAGTTCAAGGCAGGCGTGGCTCATCATGGCGCGAGCGGCGGGATCGAGCATTTGCCTGATTGCGTTGGTGATGGCGGGAATATCCCTTGAATCGGGCAATACGAAGCCATGTCGGCCGGATTCCATGATTTCGCACGCGCCGTTTTGTGCGGTGCTGATGACGGGCAGGCCCATCGCCAGAGATTCCAGCACCACCAGACTGCATGGATCGTGGTGCGTGGGGAGCAGGAAAAAATCGGCGGCTCGATAAAAGGGCCGAGGGTCGGCAACCTGTCCGATGAACCGGATTTGACCAGCCACATTTTGCATCTTCGCCAGACGCGCGAAGCGCGAGGGATTGTCGCCGCCGACGACCAGGAGCAGCAGGCGATTGTCGTTCAACTCCTTCAGCGCGGAGATGGCTTCGGTCAGGCCCTTGCGGGCGAAATCCTGGGCGACCATCAGGGCGACGATCCGTTCGGCGGGGATTTTCAATTCCAACCGATCTTGCTCGCGGCGGCTTGCGTCAGCCTGGAACCGATTCAAATCAACGGCATTGAAGAGCGTGGCCAGATGATCTTGCGGCAGCGTGTAAAAACGTGGAATGCTTTTTTTGACGTAATCCGAAAGGCAAAGCACGACCGGCGGCCGATCACCGCAAAGCAGTTGGCGTTCGATGCTTGCAAACATCCGCCGGCGGGGGACGAACCGGTTGCTCCAGTTCTCGGAAAGCTTTTCCGCGGCCAATCCCGCGTGAGGATGATATAGATCGCAATGCGGCACCGGCAGCATGGCGTGGACAATGTCGTATACGTTTCGGCTCAGATGATCATTCAGGGAGCGGAGCCAGTGTGCGAACTTTCCGGCGCGAGTCAGGCCGTGAACGGGGAGCGGGACGAAAGTTACCTTTTCAATCGGCGGGCCGAAATCTAATGCAAGGAGGGAGACTTCATGGCCGCGCGCGGCCAATGCCGCGGCGAGGTCGGCGGTGTAGCGCTCGGCTCCGCCGCGAGTTGGGTTGGCGTGAAAGATGATTAGGGCAATTCTCAAAGAGTGCGATTATACTTGCGGGTGAACGGAAAGCGGCAATTGGCGACATTACTTCCTAACAGCCTGTGGCAAAAGTCTCGCGGGCCATGCTCGTGGATTTTGGCCGCGAGCTTCGTTGCTCCTCCTCAGCGTATTTGGCTGCAATACGCTTAGAT
>Ga0208589_1000169_pt1 | contig 31328 bp, 27 predicted proteins | sample NGESurshal092012_2_FD_184486 | JGI IMG/M metagenome (GOLD analysis project Ga0208589, IMG submission 184486) | Arctic peat soil microbial communities from Barrow, Alaska - NGEE Surface sample F53-2 shallow-092012 (SPAdes) | ecosystem: Environmental > Terrestrial > Soil > Wetlands > Peat ...
ACTCGAAGTAATTCATGGGCTCCTCGAACCCCAGCGAGCCAGCCGCAGAGACCCCGACGAGCGACTGACTTTTTTTCGCACCTCGGTTCGAGACTCCGAATTCCGTCCCAAAGATTCCGATGCTGTCGGCGCGTCGCCGCCGGGCGAGAGACCGAAAGACCTCGAAGAGCGATTTCAGCGAGACTTGGCGATTTTTAAGGGGTTTGAGGGCTTTAAGCCTGACGTCTGGGACAATGCAAAAATGCACGAACAGGTCGCTGTATTGAAAGAGGCTGAGCGGCAATTGGCCGCCGACCAAGGTCGGCCGGGATACCGCGTCTTTGCCCTTCGCAACGAGCACATCAAAAAGCACCTCAAAAAGCACCATGACAACCCAGGCGCGCTGACGTTGGGACTCGTCCAGCCGCCGCGAGGGGAGTGGATTGAGGCAACGCAGCTAAAGGGGAAGGACCACGAGCAACTGAAAGAGATGATTCTCGACCGGAAGGAGCGGGTCATATATATCAATGATGTCGTTTTCTACCTTCCCGTTAAAGATTCTGTCCGCATATTGGCGGAAGAGTCTTTCCACGCCTACCAGAGGGAAGTGCTGGACCGTCCCAATGCCCATCCAGAGGTGAATGAGTCGGTGCGAGAATTCTGGAAGAAGGGACGTGACAATTTTCGATCTTACTCGTATGAAGACCAACCGATGGAGTTGCACGCCAAGGCCTATGCGGCGAGGCTTCAAAAGGAATTAATGGGCCAATACTTTCCAATTCCGGACCTCAAGTCCGAGTGGCCGCCGCAGGGCAGTTGATTGGCCCGCAACAGAGATTAGCAACTGGATGCCCAGGCCGACCGGATTGCCTCCCCGCGAATCCCGCGCGGAATCATTCCAGCGCTACAGAGTCATCCCCCAGGGTGAATTGTCCGCCGTCAACCACGGTCGCTCCCTTAACTTCCACCAGACCGCTTTTCAGAACCAAAACGGTTTTTACGGCGTGGTCGTGCAGTGCTTCGTAAAGTGGACGCAAATACGAGCCTTTCAGTTCCACCATCATGTCATCGTGGAAATAAAGTTGAATCCCCTCGCTCGGATTGAAGCGCATGTAACGAAGCGATATGTAGGGAAAGGACCGGCTGTTATTATTGCTTTCAAGAATTTCCAAACGGGGCAGATGTCCCTCTCCCCGGATGACCGAAGGCTCATGCGGTTCCGCTTTATCAGGGGCCCTGATGTATTTGTCGAGCAAATTATCGCTCACGTTCCATCTCCTCTCGCCGTCTCTCAATCGCCGGCGGCGGCAATTCTACCCGACGGCGTTGCTCGCGTGAACCGTCGTCCAGCTTTTCGGAGCTTGAAGCGGCCGCCTCCTTTTTGGCTGACTCCCGCAGCGCCGCCTTGTCGTCGGTGAGCAATGTCACCGACTCCACGCCGCGCGCGGCCGCGAATTGAATATGACGCTCCGGATCCCGGCTTCCCTGGGCGATGATGAGTTGTTGAACGGAGCGGGTGCCGACGGCGCGCGGCGGAACGCAATAGCCATAATCCAGGTGTCCGAAATCCTTGGGCAGAATCCAGCCATTCGCCAATTTGATGTTCCCCTTGAGTGTGAATCCGGTAACCTGGTGAATGGAGTCCTTGGGAACCCGGTAGCAGTACGGTGTTTTTGTCCCGGAAAACATGAACTTTTCGTATTGAATACTCTGCTCTCGCTTCGACGGGCGTTGGGTTCGCCCGTTCGACGTGACCCGAATTGTCTCCCCTTTGGCCAGCTTGATGGTGGACTGCCGAAACACGTCAAAGCGGTCGGTTTTGGAGAGGGGCAGCGCCTCCACTCCAAATCCCTTGCGGGCAAGGACGTTGCCGAAAGGGTCACGGCCCAGCACCTCATATTTCTGACCCGCCCGAAACCCCTTGGCGGACTGATAGAACTGAACCACCTGGCCCCGTTCGTATACGTCCTTATTGCGTCGCTCGGTTTCGCTCAAGCCGAGTCTCGTCAGGCATTCAAATTCGCGCGAGCGACCTAGCATTCGTTTTTCCCGCAGTTGTTTGCGGATCTCGGTGGTCGCCTCATCCATCGGCGTCGCGGAGACAATCAGCGCGGATTTCTTGGCCGTGGCCGCTTTCATGTATTCAGCGGCCGCGGCATGCGACATGTTCTCGGTTTTAACTTCCTGAATTCTGTGCAAGTGTTCCAGTTTGCTCAGCCCCTTTACCGCTTCACCCTTGCCCAGGGAGTCAGCCGCCGAACGATTCTCCCTTCGCTCGTCGCGAAATCGCTGAACCTCCGCCGAGCGAAGGCCGGCTTGTTTCTCGAAAATCTTCAGGAGGTCGCTCTGCTCATCGCCGCCGGCGCGGCGGTCCTTGGCCGAAAGGACCAAGCGGGCGTCCAAGTCCTTCACCGCGTCGAACAACTTTGACGCGGATGAAATCGGCAACTTGTCCGCACCGTCCAACCAGATGATGCCCTTGCGGGCTTGCTCCCGAACGTCCGCTCCCTCTAAAAACTCGGATAGAGAACCCGGCTCTTTTTTTCCTTTCGGTGCGGGGGATGAACGGGCGCCAGGCCGTCCGGCGAAAAGGCGGACGACCGAACGCCCGGCGGCTTCAATGGCATCGACCGCGGCGGCGATGTCATTCATTCCCCGCACCAGCATCACCCGGTCCCGGCACCCGAAGAGCTCCTCCCAACTGGCCTCTTCCCGACGATTGGCCGGCCCCGGAGTTTTCTTGGCAGCGCCGCTTACCAAAGCCGGGCAGGTTCCCCTCCCGTCCCGGGCAAAGGCCACCAGGCGATTCTCCTCCTGGACCAATTCCGGCTTGGTCAGGTAAGTCCGGCCGTCGGCCTCCCGCCGGCCGAGATCCTGGCGGGCAAGCTCTCTTTGCAGGGATTTGAGCGTCACGTCGCCAAAACCGTGCCAAAGAGCCTCCTCAAGCACGGACCATTCCGTGACTGCCGCCGAGCGGCCAAAACAAACATCCAGGGCATGGGCGATGGCTTCCGGCGCGGCCTTGGCAACCCGCATTTCTTTGGGGTTTCCCTTTGCCGCCCGAATCTGGGACAGTTCCGCTGGACTGAGCCTTTGCCTCCAGTCCGCCTGAATTTCCGCCCAGGGGGCGGTGGCCTGTTTGCTTTGACGGGTCAGCGCCCCCAAGCCCGCCTTCTCCTTGGGGTCGACGATTCCCTTTTTCGTCGCCGTCTGTTCGATTTCGGCGGTCCGACGGGAAAACCTGTCTATGGTCGGCGCCGGTACTCCAGCCAACTCCCAGGAATGGCCGGACCGCTTAATGTCGTAGCCGTGCTCAACCAGAAGCTCGGCGAAGCGAGCATGGAATACCGCCTCATGGTAGGGGGCTTGCTCCTTGATTCTCGCAAAGTCGCCAGCCTTCCAGCGAGTCTCCACGGGGTCGAAGGTGGCGTTGAAGGCAAAGGCATGGGCATGGAGGTGGGGGTCGGGTATGCCGTCAATCGGACGCGTGGTGTTGTGAATGAAAGTTGCACAAATCAGATTACCCGTCAGCCTCTCCCCCTTGCCTCCCTTAGCACGAATCCGCGCCTCCATATCCGTCTCAACGCCGGCCATCGCTTCCGCAACGGCCGTCTTAAAGCATTCCAGAATGGCCTTGTCCCCCGTCATGGCGTATAGGATGGAGACGCTCTTGGGGCAATTAAAATTGAAATCGTACCCGACCCGCCGCGCGGCCTTTGTCCGCGCGGTAAGGGATGCCGACCCGTCCGGCAGCCGATTCTCGCAGAGGTTATAAAAAGCGTTTCGGGTAACGTCCCCAGCCAAACCAAGTCGAGCCGCACCAAGACCACCCCACTGACCGACCGCCTCTGTCTCCGGACCACCCCCATGTTTTTTAGTGTAGTAGTCCTGCCGCGAAAAGCCGTCGTCGAAATACCGCTTTGCCGCCGCCGCACTGTCACTTTCAACAATCCGAAGCATGTCCGGGATGATAACAGAACAAATACTTCAGACATCTCTCCTAAGACGGGTCGAAGCCCCGCTTAGGGCGGCCATGCGGCCTTAGAAAAGGACACCCCGCATTCCATTAGTGAAACGGCGGCGGGGGGACAATGGCTGGAAATTCAGGCCAGCCGGCCCACGGAGTGTTCACCCAACGGCGCGCGGCAATGCGCGCTGGTCATACCCAAAATGGACGGTCGGTCAGTTGAAAAATGTCTTGAAGAATGTGTCTTGTCCTTCCACGGCGTGCCAGTACAATCGGCTCCGCCTTTGAGCCTTTGGCAGGGGAGCGGGCTTCGCACCTTCGTCGTCGGCAAAATGCCCCGGCAGGGGGCACGGAGCAATTCGACGTCACCTATACGCCCATCCCAAAATGGGGGATTACATGGCTAAGCGTCTCATCGGGAAGACAGGGGATTCTGCGGGGTCTGCTCGCCGCTTCCTAAAGGTACCGGAAATCACTCGCTCAAAATCAGTCTACAAGCCTTCACTTTTTGACAGGACTTTTGGTTCTCTCCCAGACCGCTGGGATGATTTCACGATTTGGTTCGACCGTTTGAGACTGAGATATAGAGTTAGGTCCATACGACGCCGGCACATTGGCCGAACCGGAAAGCGATTCATCCCCCAATCTGTGCGCGCGGTTTTTCTTTGCCTCGCGGATATTCTGTTTCGGCGCCCGATTCACGCTGCGGTGCGAAGAGGAAGGTCGGGGAAAATTGCGCCGCTCATCGCGGCTGGCCATAATCCCAATGCTTCGGACAAGAACGGTCTAACCCCGCTCGCACTAGCGCTGGTTTTCCAGGATGGGAAGTGTGTTGGGGAACTCATGAAGCTTGGAGCAGATCCGATGGCGCCGGCCGGCGATCAGTTGGACCACGTTTCATTTGCTGTCTCGAACGACGAAGCGGATGTTGGATTGCTTTTTCAGAACGGCGTGACGGCAAACCAAAAACTTCCTCGTGGGCGCAACGCACTTTTTTCGATATCCGACCACAATCGGGCCAGCGCACTCGTATCGGCCGGTGCCGACGTAAATTGCGTTGACGACGACGGAAACACTCCCCTTCACTTTGCTGCCAATGGTTCCTTTGGGAATGAGTTTGACCCAAAGTTCGATAAGGTCGCTCAGGTATATCTGACGGCGGGCGCCCGGCAAATGACAAACAAGATCGGATTAACGCCAATTCATTTAGCAGCGAAGGGATTTGACGGAGGAAAATGGATTCCTTTGCTTATTGCAGCCGGGGGAAGCCCAAATTCTCGGTCTAACGACGGCAATTACCCGCTGCTCGACGCATATGACAAGGAGGCCGCGATAGCCTTAATCGTCGGTGGTGCAGACGTTACCGTGAGAACCAAGAACGGCGGAACTATTCTCCATCACTTGCACAAAATGACGAGATATTCCAGTCGGGATGCACAGATTGACCTATTGAATAAAGCAGTTTCGTTCGGTGTCGATGTCAACGCCCAAGATAACGATGGAAACACCACGTTACACATAGCCGTGGGGGCCACGGACTATGAGTTTGATGGGCCAGAATTTATTCGAGCTCTTCTAAAGAATGGTGCTGACCCGCTCATTACCAACAAGCGGCGAGAGAATTCCGTTGATTTGGCTAGAACCGATACGGTTCGAACCTTGTTTTCGCATTTTCTGGAAACCTCGCAGCAGCAGAGATTAAACGAAGAGGCACATGAACGCGTCTATGAGCAAGAGGCCCGCGCTCGGGCGAATGCCGCATCCGCCGCCGGCGTTCCGAGTGGCGGACGCATAACTGAACTTGAAATCAAGCGGCAGCGCGCGTTAGCCTCCCTTGGCCTTGAGGACACGGCAACAGCTGAGGAGATCGTCAAACAGTATCACAAGCTCGCCCAGATTTTTCACACTGATAAAACGCAGCACCTCTCGGAACGTGACCGCGATACCGCGACAGTTCAATTTCAGAAGGTGGCGGATGCGTTCCAGTTTCTGAGAGACTTGGGGCGTTGACGAGCGAGAACCCTTGCAAGGAGCTTCAAAATGTCCCGCAATCCATCGAGCATACTTCCGACTCCAGGCGGCGGGGACGAAGACCCTGTTGTAGCGGCAACAAAGGAGACAGTTCTGCTGGACATTGACGGCAACACATGGACGATCGGAGATGCGATTGAAGGGACGCAAATCTTTGGCGCAACCGGCTCCGGCAAGACCACTGGCAGCGGGGCGATGCTGGCTAACAGGTTTTTAGACAAGCAGTGCGGGAACTTCGGCGGCTTGGTGCTGACCGCCAAGCCGGAGGAACTCAAGACGTGGGAAAGGTACCTGGCCCGCGCCAAACGCGAGCAGGACAAGGTGGTCTTTGACCCCAAGAGCGGCTATCAGTTCAATTTTCTGGACTATGAGTTCAACCGACCCGATGACCCCAGCGCGGACGGAAAGCGTCTCACGCTCAACATCGTGTCCCTGTTCATGGCCACGCTTTCCACCGGAGAAACGGGTGCCAACACGGACCCGTATTGGAACGACGCCCTTCGCGAGCTGTTGACCCACACCATCGACCTGGCGGACATGGGATGCGGGGAACTGGAACTTCCCGATTTGGCGGAAATCATCCGGTCGGCGCCGCAGAGCAAGTCGGAATTGCGGTCGCCTACATGGCAAAAGTCGCGCTGTTTTGAGCTTCTCCAGGCGGCGTGTGCCGACGCAGAGCGACTGAAAGAGGAGAACCCCGACCGTTACGGCGACCTTGTCCAAACCGTCGCCTATTGGCTCGGCGACTTTCCAAACCTCTCCGACCGGACGCGCAGCATCATCGTCAGTTCTTTTACCGGCAAGACGGCCGGCTTGCTCCGGAGCCCGCTTCGGCGGATGTTTTGCACCAAGGCCACACCCGAAACCGACAAGGTGCGTCCGACCGAGACGCACAAGGGCAAAATCATCATCGTGAATCTGCCGGTCAAGGAATACGGCGAGGTGGGGCGGTTCGCACAAATCATCTATAAGACCGTCTGGCAGCGAGCCACCGAGCGTCGCCAGCTAACGGGCGAATGGCGTCCAGTGTTTCTTTGGGCGGACGAGGCGCAATACTTTGTCACCCAGGAAGACATGCTCTTTCAGCAGACGGCCCGCTCCAAGATGGCGGCCACGGTTTACCTCACCCAAAACCTGCCGAATTACCATGCCGCGCTCGGCTCTCGGAACGGCAACGCCGCCACGGAGAGCCTGATGGGGAATTTGCAGACGAAAATCTTCCACGCCAACGGCGACCCAGCCACAAATGAATGGGCGGAACGACTCTTCGGAAAGTGGGTCGCAATTCGAGGAGGCGACAGCCAAAACACGGGGGGCACCACTCCGAGCCAGACCAGCGAAAGCCATCACGACAATATTGAGCCAATTGTCTGGGCGAATGACTTTGCCGCCCTGCAAACCGGTGGGCCCGCACATGACTTCACGGTCGACGCATTTATTTACAAAGCCGGCCGCATTTGGAAGGAGAACGGTGAAGAGGTGAGGAAAAAGATATTTGAATTTCCACAATATCTTGGGAAATAGGCCTGCGACTTTTAACCGCGTTGAGGTTTGACCGTGCCCGACAAAATCAACTTTCCCGGCATCATCCGATGGCCTTGCGATGGACTTCCCTTCAGGAAGACCGTCCGCGCCTCCATGTACCGCCACCATTTCAGCCGCGAAGGACATCGAGCCCTTTACGCGTTCTTTCCCTTTGGCATCGTCGCGATGTTCGTCGCCATCAAGTTGTATGGGAATGCCGGGATCTGGCTGGGAATCGCGGTTTTGATAGTCGGGCCCATTTTCATTGGCCGCGTTCTGAACCATCGAGTCCGCGTCGGGATGCGTCTCCAGCGAACCGATCCATCGAGTTTCGTGCCCGGCCTAAAGCGCGGCAAAAAGCTATGCAAACAATGGCGCAAGCAGTGGGCTGAATTTGAGGAAAAATCCAGCGAGTTCATTCGACTTGTGCGCAGCAAGGACAGTAATCTCCAGGCCGCCGAAGTGCTGGGCAAAGCCCCGCAGCTTCCGAAAATCTGGTATCAATTGACCGACCCCCAGGACAATACGACTCCGAAAATTACCATCAATCGCAACCACCAGGCGCCGGGTCAAATACTTGTGACTCCGGATAAGGAGATTGCCGACGCGCAGGTGCAGTTGTTCAGTGAAGTCGCGCGGTCATTGGCCTTCGTGCAAGACCGAGCAGTTCTTGGATGTGCGACCATCAATGGCGCTTGGACGCTCGTGCATATTTCCATGTTGCAAGACAACATCCAGATATGGACCATGGTTCAGGTTCAACGAGCCGGCCTCTCGCTCAGTTGTCGCCTCCAGACGGGATACCAGTGGTGGTTCGCCGAAGGGTACTCTGACGACGGGACTCATTACGAAGGAGATGTTCGCGCGTTTAAGAGGACGGTGAAGGACCAAGATTGGAAGGAAACGGGCAGGATATTCTTCGCGATGATCCCGGTCGTCGGTTGGCTGATGGGGTTCTTCGCCTGCATGGGCGCGTTATTCTCGCTTCTGAAACGCACCTGGCGAGATCTCCTCTATAAGGAGTTCTCCCGTCAAACCTTGCTTCAAATCGGACCGGATTCGGGTGACGCCATCGACCTGGTGCTGATTAGTGACAATCGGACACCGGAACGGCAGAGCTATTATAAATTTGTTCTGTCCGAAGGCTCCAAAGCCCAGATTAGCGGGGTCCGCCAAACCATCGTCAATGCGTTCCAAGAGACGGTCAGTCTCTTTGCCGAGTCTCCCCGAGACCGCGGCAGGACGAACTTGGCCTCCCCAAAGCGCGGCCAAGTACGGTAACAACTCGCCCCGCAATCCCCATCCATTCCCTGGCCTTCTCGTTCTGGTGACCGGCTATCCGTCATCGAGCCTGATGCCAACGGCGGAAGCAAGCAGGCAGGCACAGCGGAAATACTCTTCCGGGCCGTCGCCGTCGTTGCATCGGGCAATTTGCGGGTCAGACTCGCCATCCAGCGGAATGGCGTGCATTTCGATGGTTCCGTTGACCCGGTGGATTGAAACAGCCCATCCGAGCTGCTTGATTTGCGACAGAAGAGCATCCGCTGCGCTCATGGCCGACTCCTTCAACTCAAAGCCGTGGGATTCTACCCCACGGCGGCGGCCGGCCGCTGCGCTACGTCATCATCCCGGCACGCCATAACAGAAGGTGATGAACAAACATGAACAACTGGCCTTCGATTGGGCGCCGCCGGCAGGGCGGCCGGAGACAGTGCCGACCGCCCGATTGGAGCAGGCTTCCCTGCCGAACATAGGGGAGATTTCCTCGCCCACGCGCCCGCGAAAACCGTCGGCAATCCTTCCAGTTCCCAAGCCGCTGCCCGAAGCCGTCGGCAATGGAAGTTTTGGGGAGGATGAATTCGGTCCCATCCGGCCAGGCCCGGAGGAGGTGCGCGCGATTACGGAGTACCACGCCGAGAAGCTCGTGGCGCTTCTGGAACAGCTTGAAGAAATCAATCGCACGATCAGAGCCAACGGCGTGGCCGACCACGCAGCGCCCATCCAGAAAGACCGAGTCGAATCTGCCTACCACGCAAGCATCGCACTTTACGCAGAAGACTTTGGCCAGCCCGCCGCCGACAGGCTCGATGCGTTCGTCCGGCGGCAGATTGGCTTGAAACGGTAACGCGGCAGGGGGGATCCAGATGCCAGGCATCATAAGGCACGCAGTCGTGAAACCTGGCCATAACGCCATTGAGTAGGGTGGAAGGGTGGTGTATGGGGGAAATGCGGCAATTTCGATTGGGTTGGGAACCGGAAGCGGGTCCGAATGCGCGCGAGCCTGCATCGCCACCGGCCGCGCTGGCGCCGCCGCCGGCCATCGACTACGTCGCGGTGCTGCCTTGGAATTTCAAGAAGACATTTCCACCGCCGCTTCCCGAAGCAATTAAAGAAGGCGTCTTTGGCGCCGGCAATGTGACAGCCGAACGGGTGGCTGCCATCCACGCCGAGCGTGCGGGGGAGTGCCTGGGAATGCTCCGGCATATCGACGCGATTGAAAAGGCCAAGGCCGAAGGGATTGACCCGAGAACGGGTTTGCCTCCCCGGAATACTGCCGCCGCCCAGCGCCTCCAGAAATATTTTGAAAGCGCGCCCGTCCAAGTCCGCAAGAATATCAACGGGCTGATGGAGGAATACGAGAACGCCTTCGGCTCCGCCGCGGCGGCGTCGTTCCGCGAGGCGGTGGATGCCTGGCATGAAGGAATTGACATCCTCGCCAATCCCGAGCCGGGAACGGTCGAAGTCAGATTTGAAAAAAAAGAGAGGAAAGGGGGACGCAATTCAGTATCATCCAGGCCGAGATGCCTGAAGACCTAGCCAATCGCTTTGCACCAGTCATCCGCCGGCTTTCACTTGCGGCGATCGGACAGTTTCCGCTGCCGCCCGACCTACTCATCGACGGGCGGGGAGACTTTGAGGTCTACTACGCTCCGTTCGATCATGTGAACGCGGACGCGCGCATTGTGCTGGTCGGAATCACACCCGGATACCGGCAAATGCGAAGCGCGATTCTGGAGTTTCGCCGGCAAATGAACCTCTCGGTTGAACTGCCCGTCGCCCTGGCCGCCGCCAAGAAGACGGCCAGCTTCAGCGGTCCAATGCGAAAAAATCTATGCGACATGCTCGATTATTTTCAGATTCACACCCTGCTGGGAATCTCCAGTTGCTCAAGCCTTTTTGACGCCGATGTTCACCAGGTCCACTTTGCCTCGCTCCTCCGATACCCAACTTTTCATTGCGGGTGTAATTACAGCGGATCGCCAAGCATCGAGCAGAACACTTTTTTGCAGAGCTATCTCTTGGAATATTTCGCGGCGGAGGCGGCGTCCCTTTCAAAGGCCATCTTTGTGCCGTTGGGTTCGACGGTTAGCCGAACTTTGCAAGACCTTTCCGAGCGTGGAATTTTGGACCCGGGCCGAGTCTTGGACGGCTTGGAGCATCCAAGCGGCGGCAACTCGGAGCGGATTGCCTACATGCTGGACCGAAAGCCCCGTGCCGCGTTGTCCGTGAAGACAAGAGCCGACCGAATCGACCAGGCCAAAGCATCGCTCCACCAGAAGGTGGCTCGTCTTCTTGCTGCGGTTGGCAAGGAGTGGAGCCCACCGGTACCCGCTCCCGGCAGACCTGCCGAGTGACTCCGCACCAACCGCGATAATGCTGCCACCAGTCATTTTTGACCCTCAGACTTGACATCCTAACAGATGCCGAACGATGATTCGGCAATGCTTGCGGACAACTTTTACGTTACTCGCTTCATTGACGGATTGTCGGCTGGCTTTCCGAGTGCCGCAGAGGGATACGAAGACGAACCTTTAGACCTCCACTCCTGGCTCGTTCGCAATCCCGCCGCCACGTTCTTTTACCGGGTCAAGGGTGATGTCTTGCGTCACGAATATGTGCGTGATGGATCGGTGCTGGTGGTCGATCGGTCGATTTGCCCTAGGCTCGGCCGTTTGGTTGTGGTGGAAGAATCCGGCGAATTCGCCGTCCGAAGGTTTTCACTGAACGCTCCGTATCTGGTCTGGGGTGTTGTGGTTGCGGTGGTCACGAGGTTTTGAATGTACGCTCTTGTCGATGCCAACAGCTTCTATGCCTCATGCGAACGTGTCTTTCGGCCCGATTTGGCCGGACGGCCGGTGGTGGTGCTGAGCAATAACGACGGTTGCATTGTCGCCCGTTCCAAAGAGGCTAAAGCCCTTGGCGTGGACATGCAGCGTCCCTACTTCCAGATTAAAGGCTTGCTGGAGCGTCACAACGTCACGGTGTTCAGCTCCAACTACACCCTCTATGCCAATATGAGTGAACGCCTTCACAGCATCCTTCGTGATTTCGCGGAGCAAATCGAAACCTACTCGATAGACGAATGCTTCCTTCGGTGGAACAAACCGGGAACGGAAGACTGGCGCGCCCTTGGCCGACGCATTGCGGATACAATCTGTCGGTGGACGGGCCTGACAGTAGGCGTGGGGATTGGGCCGACAAAGACACTGGCCAAATTGGCGAACCACATGGCCAAGCGCGGGCCGCAGGCCAGCGGCGTCCATGTTCTGGATGATGAACCGGCAACGATTGCCGCATTGAAGCATGTGAAACTTACCGACCTTTGGGGCATTTCCGACCGATTCGCAAAGAGACTTGCCTGCCTGGGTATTGATACCCCCCTCAAACTGCGCGGTGCCCAAACGGATCTGATTCGCCGGAAATTGAGCGTGGTGGGCGAGCGGATTGTTTACGAATTGCGGGGTGAGGCGTGCATCCCGTTGGAACTTGTGACTCCCGACAAAAAAAATATCTGCTGTTCACGATCGTTCGGCAGTGTGACGGCTGACTATCGGGCCGTCGCCGAAGCGGTGGCAACATTTGCTTCGCAGGCGGCCGTGAAATTACGCCGCCAGGAGTTGGTCGCAGGCCGCATCGGGATATTCATCCAAACAGACCGGCATGCCGACACCGAGCAATACGGGGGCTGGTGGACCATCCGCTTGATGACACCCACCGATGATACATGCGCGTTGGCTGAACAGGCGGAGTGGTGCCTGCGCCATATATTCCAATCAAGGTTTCGGTACAAGAAGGCCGGTGTAATGCTGATGGACCTATGTCGCCGGTCCGTCGCGCAGCGGGGACTGTTTGAGCAACGCGACCCCGAGAGAACCAATCGGCTCATGCGAACCATCGACGGTATCAATCATGACTTTGGGCGCGGCACAATCCGCATTGCATCGGCGGCACCGATGGCGCTCGGGGCTTGCCGAACGTGGCACATGCGCAAAGAACGGTGTTCACCTCGATACACTACCCGCTGGGATGAGATTCCTGTGGCCCATGCGCGTGCGTAGCGGCTATACTTTCATGAATGTGTGCCCGCTATACGATCCGGGAATTGGTTCTGCTGGCCAGAGCGTTGGGAATTACTCTGAACGACGCCGGCGAAGAATTTGACGAACGCCCGAAGTTCAACGCCGCCCCAGCGCAGAAACTTCCCGTAGTACGGCTTACTTCCGAAGGCCGGCGAGTGATGGACGGGATGAAGTGGGGATTCGTCCCGTCATGGACCAAAGGCAAACCGAAATTTGCGCCCATCAATGCCAAATCCGAAACTGCCGCCAGCAACGCCATGTTCAGATCGGCGTTTGAGTGCCGACGCTGCCTTGTGCCGGCGGACGGCTTCTACGAACCGAAGGGACCAAAAACGCTGAAATACCGGCCCTGGTATTTCTTCCAACTGCGCGATGCAGCGCCGTTCGCCTTCGGTGGAATCTGGGAACGATGGAAATCGGCCCCGGACACCGAATCCGTCGATACCTTTACAATCCTGACAACCAGCCCGAACGAGATTGTGGGTCAGTGCCACGACCGAATGCCCCTAATCCTCCATCAGGAGGCTTACGCGCGCTGGCTCGACCCACAAGTGAACGGGAAAGGAGTCAGCGACTTGCTTGTTCCCTATCCCCCCGACGATATGAGATACTGGCGAGTCGATGATCGAGCCAAGCGTTCGGAGAATGATGATCCGAACCTGATTTCCCCCGTCACGGAATCCCCACGCGACTTCACGGTTCGGTAGCGTTTTCGCCAGTTGGCTCGTCGGCGTAGCCTGCGAACAAAGTTCATTGGACTTCAGCTACTTCATGAAGGGGGTTCAACCATATGAGGAGGATGCTCTGCGCTTGGGGGGCGGAACCGTGGGTAAAAGGGTCGGGTGTGAGATCGTCACCCTTGTGAATTCGCCTGTTCGTTGGGTTGAGTATCGGGCGTTTTGCGGGCGTTTTTCTGATTCGATATTGGCGATTATGTAAAGCTCGCGGCGCGGCCTCAATCAATCCCGAACAAAATGGACCCTTCGACGAACGGATTTCTTCAAGAATTCGCTTGATATATGCCTTTTGGATGATGATAATCCACAGGTCAGCAGCGGGTGGAATTCCATCGCAATTTGTTTCAGCGATTCGTGTGGCTCACCCAATGCCAAGTTGAGGCGGTGCGATCATGTCGGCTATACGCATTCATAAAAGGCGGGGGTTTCGCCGCCTATCCATCCCAGCCAAGAGTCTGCTGCTGGCCTTCTGCGTTTTGGTCGTGCCGCTTGGCTTGTCATCGCCGATTCTCGCGCAAGTTACTAACAGCAACGAACAGTCCACCGCACTGAGCGATTGGGTTCAAAACGCGCGGGACGATGCCAGTAACTTCATCATTGACTTTGCATTCGACCACTTGGACTACCTGAAGCTCGATCCGAGCATCAACGCCTTCGCTCCGCATGTTAATTACGCCATAGACACCGCCCAAAACTTGTATGCCGGGTCAGGCGTGGTCCAGGAAGGCATTCAACTCACCTACCCAATGCAGCCTGATGATCTCAATTATCAGGCAAACAAATTCACGTTTGACGCAGGTGCGACCATGGTGGGCATAATCGAGCCAGCATCCGCAGAAATCACAGGCGGGGCAATGGGTTTGTATGACCTGCACGAGAAGTGGCGTGATCTCAATGAGCAACTTGTCGCGCAGGATCACCAGCACGAGACTCAAATGCTTGCATTTGGCGGGGTGCTTTCCACGACGAATCTGCCGCGAATCTCGTTCGCGCCGACGCCAGTCGATCTAACCAGCGGTGGGTCATTCAGGAATGATCCCAATGATCATCTTTCCATCACCGGCGTTTGGGTAACGCACAACGACGTGACATTCGACCGTTTCGATGCTGCAAGCCGGCACACGTTTAACCGGCTGGAAACACCCTCCGGGAGCGCACTGACGGGCTACGGAATCGTGTGGCGTGAACGCAGTGAACTGAACCAACCGTTTAGCTTCTCAAGCCTGTTCGAAACTAGAGATTCAACCAGTATGACTGAAACGACGCGGCGGTTTGAATCCTACAACGATTCATTCAATGGGGCAACGGCCAATCAGCAAATCCAACGCGCCGAGTCGAACTTTCATCCAAGCGTCCCCAACATCCCCGCAACCCCGCCCAATATTCAACTCTACCAGGATAATCTCAAGCGTCCGCCTTCTACCTTTATTCCGCCTCCGTCACCTCCGCGCCCACAGCCAAACACCTTCAGCAACGACAATCAAGGAAGCAATTTGCCACCCCAAGTCAAAGGCGTGCTCATGCCGGTCACTGAACTGAAAATCAGCACATCGACCGATAAGGCCGACTTCGACGACATGTTTCAGGATGATGGGAAGAAACAGCCATGAAGATTGCATCTATTTTACTGTGTTGGGGGCTCGGATTGGTTGGAGGATGTGCCTCCGTTGAATCTCAATGGCAGGCAACCCAGCAACAGGACACGGTTACTGGTTACGAGGCATTTGTTACACAACACCCTGATGCTGATCAGGCAGCCATCGCTCGCAATATCATTTCAGATGAAGAGGAATTTGATCACTCCAAGGATTTAGGCACATCGGCTGCAATCGAGACTTATCTCGAACACTTCCCTTCCGGTCGTCACCTGAATGACGCACACAAAATCGACGAAAGCCTTGCATACAAGGAGGCCTCGGCGGCAAATACGATTGATGCTATGGAAAAGTTCCTTGCCCATTTTCCAACCAGCAGTTTTTCATCTGAAGTTTTGGCAGAACTGCGCCCACTTCGTTTTCAAAATGCGCGACAGTCGGCAGACGAGAAACTCTGTGAGGAGTTCCTGAAACAATATCCTGAAGGAAAGGACTCGGACGAATTACGCCAGTATGTTGCCTCGATACGGCTTGGCTTGGCCTGCATTGGCATGGCTCCGAAATGGGATTTTCAGACGGATGTAAACAGTCGAGTTAGCGGACAACAAGGAACAACCTTCACAGAACACTATAACGCCCACATCGTATACGAAAGTTCACCTGCTCTTGCTGCTAGCCTGTCATCGTTGCGAGAATTGCTCAACTCCGGCGCAGATCCTAGCACCGTCCATATTGCCGGATATTCCAAGGCAACAGAGAATCCTTTCGTTGTCGAAAATCACCAACAATTACTTGCCAACACCCTTGTAACCGTGTCAACACCGCTGGTGAATGGTGGTGATCCGGGCCACCTCGTACCGGCAAAAGAGGGCGGCATGACGCTGCTGGAATATTGCAAAGCAAATGGTCTGGCTGACGCTTACAAATTGCTTGAGTCCCATCTTGGCAAATAACGCGATTTTCAATCTACAAGGGAGCGTAGTCATGAGACCAATGGTAACACAACAGAGGAGTGAGAGAGTTCCTAATTTATTACCTATTTACCTCGCAATGGCTCTATTAGTATTGGTGGCCGGATGTGATCGCGAGCCGAAAGGCTGGGGGCAAGCTACAAATCACAACACCGTGGAATCATATGAGGCATATGTGAAGGATTATCCTTCCGGAGCACATGTCGCGGATGCAAACGCGAAGATCGCAATCTTGCAAGAGGATCGAGATTGGACAGCCGTACAGGGTGCATTGACAGTCAATGGCCTCGAACTGTTTATAGGACAACACCCTAAGGGCGTTCATACGCAGGCTGCAGCAGCGAAGCTAGCAGAATTGCGTGATGCAGATACCTGGAATGGCGCGAAGAAAATTGATTCCATCACAGCATACGAGAGTTATCTAAAAGCTTATCCGAGTGGATTGCACGCGACTGAGGCAATACAAGTTCTTAACCTCAAGCGAGAAGATCGTGATTGGCGCGTGGCTGACGCTGAAGGCAACCTTGATGGATACGAAAATTACCTGAAACAATATGCAAATGGCGCCCATGCAAAGGAGGCATCGAACAAGCTAGCTCCACTTCGCGATGAGCGTGATTGGAAAAAGGCAAAAACGCTAAACTCGGTGGCGAGCATGGATTCGTATCTCTCTTCGTATCCAGGCGGTGCGCACTTGCCCGAAGCTGTCCAGATGAAAGCAATACTTGTGGAAGCGAATGATTGGGGAGCGGCGACATCGACCGACACAATCGAAGCCTACCAAGCTTTTTTGAGCAAGCATGCAGATGGAGATCATTCCGTACAAGCGCGCGATAAGATCGAGGCGAAACAAGAGACTGTTGCATGGAATGAAACTGATAGAACTGGAAGTGCAACCGCTTACGTGGAATTTCAGAAGCGGTACCCGAATACCGAGCGTGTGAAAGTCATCTCGGGAATTGTTGATGCGGCTGCTGCAAATGATGGACAATTTGGTGGAGCGATGGTTTTCAGAGGGGATGGCGGTCCTCCTCTCCCGGATCGGGTGAAGATTTCCGTTGATGGTAAGGCACTCAACCAACTTGGCGAGATTTCAATAGAGGATGCCAGACGCGTAGGACTCGTTAAATGGGGTTCCGAAGGCGTGACTTGGGTAGAAGATCTTCGTGACAAAGCGGTTGTCTTGAAAAAGTCTGGTTCGGGTGGCTGGACACTTGTCGACATTATACGTGCGAAGTAACAATACCGACGCCGATGATGGCGATGGCATAGTTGTAGGAACCTTAATGCAGATGATGGTTGTAGGAGTTGCACATGCGCAGTTTGTGTATCGGCATGGATGGAGCCACTGAACCATCGCGTATTAAGGAATCGCATCTGTTTCTTGGAATATATGTGCTCCTTATCTGCGCATTGTTTCCTGCGTGCGCCGCCAATGCAGAAACGAAAACGTTTGTTGCATTTTCGTTGAATGCCGCCCATGATCGAGTACAGATGGCATTGAACAACGCACTGGACTTTCGAAAAATAGACCCTGAATTGTTTTACTTGGGGGGGATCACAAAGCCGTGGGCCTTGGTTCGCGACAATCGGAGCGGTGATTGGATTCTTGTCGGCGAAAACGACGCCAAGTCATCAACTCTAACGCTAGATGACTGGGTTGTAGCTTTGCGAGCGCGATTTACACGCCCCGATGAAGATCCAGGAGTGACAATTGAGCCTTTTAATCTGAGTATTCCAGTGACAAACGATCATATGGGCAGCCATTGGCCACTGAGCGGCGGACAACAAACCGTGCGGTTCTTCGGCGGAATCGAGAATACTCACTTTGGGCATGTATGTTACGAAGCAGATTGGCTGCTTAAAAATATCTCCCTAGGAAAGGAAAAGCTTCCAAATACTAGGATTGAGAGTTGGTTCGATATTAATGTCGAAAATCTTCGACACGGAATAGGGCGTGGCCGAAATGTTCTTTCTCGTGGTTGGTTTTACCCTGTCGTAAACCGAGTAAATGTCTTTCCAGACGTCGTGCTTCTTGAGAAATTCCAGTTAGGAGTTCTCACTGAGATCTTGGGGGCGGAAATTGACGGAAGGCCGGTATCTGACCTGTCCAAATTTGTAGATCTGCCAACGGACGCATATTCAAAGTCATTCAATCAAAACTACGACGCTGCCGCTCGGGAACGTCCCGTTCTGGATACACTAAGGGGATTGGCGCGTCTTGCCGCGCTGGCGAAGGGGCTAACAATGACCGCCCCGCCGGACGTGGTTGCCTTTTTTTTGGCGCGATATCCCGTTGCTCGGGAAGACACACCAAAGGAAGCACCACTTCTAACCGCAGTTGATAATAAGACGCATTTTCGAGCATCCGGAGGTGTTCAATTGACTGTCCTGGCGGAACGTCTCAGGGCCGGAGACGCAAACGCTCTGCGGGACATCATAGTAGCCGCGCGAACAACTACAGGGCAGACCGCGTTGACGTGGAGCTTTGATATTGACGTCGAAAACGGGCGGTTGAAGTCAGTGTCCCTTCCAAAGAATGCAGATGATACGAGCAATGCTCCATTTTTATTTACACAGGCTCAGTTCTATCTGGCGAGAGGTAAGTATGCGCTGGCTGTAGACTGGTATTCACAATTCTTATCGGACAACCAATATTCTTCGGAAGGCTATATGGAGCGCGGCGTCGCATATTCAAGAAGCGGCGATCACAACCTCTCTATGGAGGACTATAACCATGCCATTAACCTTGATCCCGATAATGCAATAAGCTTTTACAATCGCGGCGTTGAATTTGCGAAATACAGAAATGATAACGACCGGGCAATTGCGGACTATAGTAAGGCCATTGAACTGGATTCGGTATTTTACGATGGCTGGCTCGCTCGCAGCGTTCAATTCCAAGCCATGAAGGATTACACAAGGGCTGATACAGATATAAAGCGGGCGATTGCTCTTAATCCAAATGACTATAGGGCCTATTTCCTGCGGGGCGAAGACAGGATGACGCGGCTGAAGAATTACGGTGGAGCAATTACGGACTTCGACTGCGCTATCGCTGATTACGAAGGCACCTCGGGAAAGACGGGCGAAATACAAGATATTTACTTTTGGCGTGCGAATTGTCATAGCCTGAGAAACGAGGACGATCTCGCAGTGCAGGACTGGAATGCAGTAATCTCTTACGATCCGGCTGATTATCAGGCGTACTTCAATCTAGGCCAGGCACAGGAGCGCAGAAAGGCCTCCCACGATGCAATTGTGGCTTTTCGGAAGTTTCTACAATTGTCGAATGGTGCAAACCCCGACGACGGAGTAGACGCGCAGGCACTAGCCAAACGGAAAATTGGTGAACTGACGGAGGCCACAATCCCGAGGGACAAGAGCGTCGTTTTTGCCATGGACGATGGGGACGACAACAAAGTGGCGAGTTTGATTCGTGACGGAGCGGACGTCGACGAAATGCGAAATGGCGGAACGGCTTTGATGTTTGCCTGTGGTCTGGGAAGAGAAGAAACCGTGCGCTTTTTGATTCAGTCTGGCGCAGGTATGAATTGGGCAACGAACAAAGGAAAGACGACCGCCATAGAGGCCGCTGCTGATGGTGGCTTTGACAAGATCGTCGAGATATTGATAGATCATGGCGCAGATGTTAACCCAAAAGACGCGAATGGCTTTACGCCTCTGATGCGGGCTTGCTACCAAGGCTACCCTGATACTGTTGCGGTATTGGTCAAAGGGGGTGCAGATATATCGCTCAAGACGCCACATGGCGCTTCGGCGATCTCAATCGCGCGAGAGAGGGGATATCCGGATATCGCGGCGTTTCTAGAAGGAGTATCATCGACAAAGTGATGTGGCACTGAAGAGCCGGACAGAATATCGGTTTCCTGGAACAAAGTGAGAAGCGGAGGACTGGAGGACGCCCCTATGCGTATATGGACAGGAATATGCCGAAGAGTGGCAGCGATGCTGCTTGCTGGGGTCTGTTTATGTGCCTTTCAGGCCGATGCTTTGGGTGGCGACGTTCAGATGTCCGTGCACAAGACGCAGTTGGGTACGCTCAATGCGCCTATCGCGGTGGTGGGTGGAGGACGTCACGCCGACCGCGCTGTTGCCACCGCCTTATCGGCTGACAATTCAACATTATTCGTCACGTTTACGACATTAATTGCTCCCAAGACGGCCGCGGATGTTGCGAGATCAGGTTTCTCTGTTATGCGGAATGGATCCATTATCGGCTCCTACGACGCAGTTACTCCGGTGGCCGTGGCGAATGACGGCGCAGCCTATGCCTTCCTTACGCAGATTGGGGAAGACTATTTCCTTTGCACGCAGGCAGGTCAGTCTAAAATTGCTCGGACAGGGAGTCCAGATTGGAAGCGATCGCCGTCGGTTTCTCCCGACGGGAAAATAGTGAGTTTCGTTTTAAATAATGATCGCGATTCTTATTTTGTCGTCGATTCCAAGGTATTTGGACCCTTTCAAGATTTCAGGGCCGAGGGCTTGGTTTTCAGTCCCGATTCGCGGCGATATGGCTTTCTTGCGGCTCGACAGAAGAATGGTGCATCCAACAAATGGGTGAGTGTCATTGATGGTACCGAAGGCCCGAATAGCTACGATGCAATGGGGTGTTTTTCGTTCAGCCCGGATAGCCAAAGGGCCGCGTGGGTTGCCGGCAACAAAGGCAATGGCGGTGTTGAAGCCCATGTAATCGTCACGAATGCAAACGGGCATGTGGTTGTAGGCCCGAACATATATGGGTTATCTGAAGCAGGGGTTATTTGGAGTGCGGATAGCCAACATGTCGGATATGTGGGCTTGGCCCGCGATGGTAAACAATTCGCCGTGATTGATGGAGTTTCACAAGATCGGTTTGCGGGGATTCAATCGCTTGGCCCACTGTTTTCTCCGGATGGGAATCGAATTGGATATCTTGCATTTACTGGCAGTAATTGGCTTGTCATTGTGGACAGAAACGACATCGGCGTGCAGTCTCTCGACGGCGTCGGCGAGAGAGCCTTTAGCCCGGACAGTAAGCGTTTCGCCTATGCGGCTTATCGTCACGATGAGTGGACGATTATTTGTGATGGACAAGAAAGTCGAGAGTACGACAATATCGCGCACTCAGGCCTCTGTTTTACGCCAGACAGCAGGTTTGTCGTATTCGAAGCGCGGCGCAATTCGGCGCACTTCCTTGTTGTTGGCAATACAGAAATCGAATTGCCGGGTCCGTCCATTGGTAACAGCAAAATCCGTTTTGATTCTTCCAATGAGTGTTCTCTTGTCGTAAGCGATAAGGACAACAACATTTGTCGGTTGGTTGTTACTATTGAGTAAGCGATACGCCAACCGAATATCCTACTGGGAGCAGCGGCGTCCGGTACGCCTGGCTGCTGTGCGGACGAGGCTGAAAAAACCTCGTCACCGCCCCCCTACCGTGTCAGGATAATGCATTATAAAGGACGTTATAATGCATTAAAGTGGCGGCAGGGGGGTTGCCGACATTAAGGGCATGGAGGCCCTGCTGTGACCAACGACGTGATCATTCATCATCGCTCAAGCCTGGCTCGCGCCGGCATGGGCACCCTGCCTGGCATCATCGCCGACGCCGGCGAGAAGGTCGCCAACCGATTCGTCGAATTCTTCGTCGCGACGATTCGGAACAAAAATACCCGAACAGCTTACGCCCACGCCCTCGGACAATTCTTGAATTGGTGTGAAGACCGAAACTTAAGCCTCCAACAGATTGATTCGCTGGTTGTTGCGACGTACATCGAAATGTTGACGCAGAAATTCTCGGCGCCGACCGTCAAGCAACATCTTGCTGCGATCCGAATGTGTTTCGACTGGCTCGTATCCGGCGGCACACTTTTGCAAAATCCGTCCTGGAGCGTTCGGGGTCCATCCCACGTCGTGAAAAAAGGAAAAACCCCAGTCCTCACGGCGACGCAGGCTCGCGAGCTTTTGGACAGTATCGACGTCACCGATGTCGTGGGCCTTCGGGACCGCGCGCTCATTGGCGTAATGGTATTCAGCTTTGCGCGGATCGGCGCCGTCACCAAGATGAACGTCGAGGATTACTGGCGGAATGGAAAGCGTTGGTGGCTTCGCCTTCATGAAAAAGGCGGGAAACACCATGAGGTTCCGACGCACCACAACGCAGAAGAGTATCTCGACGCGTACCTTAAGGCCGCGGGCATCGACGGTGACGCGAAGACTCCACTCTTCCGAACCACTTACCGAAAGACCGGACAGCTCACTGAAAATCGCATGACTCCCAATGACGCGCTCCGCATGATCAAACGCCGCGCCAAGGTGGCGGACCTTCCCGTGACCACATGTTGTCACACCTTTCGCGCCACGGGGATTACCGCTTACCTGGAAAACGGCGGCACTATCGAGAACGCACAGGCCATCGCTTCTCACGAATCTCCAAGGACCACAAAGCTTTATGATCGGACGAGCGACGAAATCACGCTCGACGAAATCGAGCGGATTGCAATTTGAGGAGGTTCTCACGGGTCGTGTTTTACCACGCGTGCGATGTATCCATAGTGGTATGACCGAATAGGGAAATTGTTATCATGCCAAACATGCGACTGAATACGCTATTCGGCCTTTTCCTTCTGGCGATATTTGCCAGCACCTCCTTCGCGCAGAGTACCCAACCGTCTGACCTGCGGCAGCAGATAGCCAATGGCTGGGCGCCCGACCCGAAGCTAACGCCGGGTGATCCATTGCCGAACGTGACCACCGAGATGGTTTCCAAACCAGGCTACGCCAAGTCAGTCCGCGATGTTCCGGAATCCGAGAAGCAAAAAGTATTTGCAGAATACGGCATCACCCACCATGGCCCCGGCGAGTACGAGGTAGACCACCTGATATCGCTCGAATTGGGTGGGAGCAATGACATCAAGAACCTTTGGCCAGAGCCTTATCACGGCGCGTGGAATGCCCATCTAAAGGACCGTCTCGAAAACAAGCTGCATTCAATGGTCAAAGACCACCAGATTGCCCTTGATGAAGCGCAGAAGGAAATCTCCACCGACTGGATCACGGCGTATAAGAAATACGTTGTCGGGGAGTACGTCGATTTGCCGGCGGCAGTGGTTCCCGTCGAAAGTCCTGCGGCAGCTCCCACCAGCCAACCGGACCAGCCGGTCGCCACCGTGAATTTTGTCTCTGTATCAGGAGCTCGGCCGGGGGAGCGCGCCAGCGCGACCATTCAGACGACGGCTGGCGCCAGGTGTTCGATTGCGTACAAGGAGCCGTCAGGACGAAGAAGTACCGCGGCCGGACTGAGGGATAAAACCGCGGATGCCAACGGGAAAGTTACCTGGACTTGGTTGATTGGTAGTCGTGCGAACCCAGGCACGGGCACTATTACCGTGACTTGTGATGGCAGCACCGCCACCACAAATATTTCAATCCCATAACGGTCAGCCCTCGACTTGCTTGCCCGTTCACGCTAAAGATTTTCTGAGGTTTTTGTGTTACAAGGGCGCTCGCCAATGGAATTCACGGAATTTACACCAGAGGAGTTGCTTGGCCCCCTCAACGAGGTTGAAGCCAAGCACGCTCCCAAGACACTCTACGCCGCCGGCGACGTTGCGATGCTTCGTCAAGCGGCACGCGTCTCCATTGTCGGCTCCCGAAAGGCATCTGAGGATGGACTCCGCCGTGCCCGCAAACTGAGCGGAATGCTGGCCGGCCGCGGTGTCGTGGTCCTCAGCGGCTTGGCGGAAGGAATCGACACGGCCGCACATACGGCCGCACTCCAAGCCAATGGAAATACCGTTGCGGTCATCGGGACCCCGCTGGACCAGTCCTACCCCAAGAGCAACACTGCACTGCAAGAGCGGCTGATGCACGAGCAGCTCGTCCTCTCGCAATTTCCATCAGGAATGCCCGTTCAAAAGGGGAACTTCCCCACCCGCAACCGCACCATGGCGTTGATTTCGGATGTGACCGTCATTATCGAGGCAGCCAATAACAGCGGATCACTTCACCAAGGCTGGGAAGCGCTTCGCTTGGGACGGCCGCTCTTCATCGCCAAGTCGATTGTTGAAGACAACTCCCTCACCTGGCCGGAGAAGATGCAGCAATACGGCGCCCGCATCCTTTCTGACGACACGGTTGACGAACTCTTCGCGCTCCTGCCCGACCGTGCCTTCGCGGGACTTGCCATTGAAGCCCCCTTCTGACCTCAACTTCGTCTCGTTCCTTCAGTATTCGCCGCGTGGCCAGTCGAAGGAGTCGCAATTATCGCAGGCCATCACGCGCGCCGTGAAGAATGACGGCGTGATAATGCCGTCCCGCTTGCGTGCCATCGACCATGCCGCCAAACGGCTTGCGCAGGAAGTGCCCAACCATCCGTTCCTCCAAAGCTGTTTTGGTCCGGACGTGGTGCTTGTTCCTGTACCCGGTAGTTCCCTTCTCGTGCTGGGCGGATTGTGGCCTGCCGACAGGCTGTGCAAGGCAATTCGCAACGAGGGGCTGGCGGCAAACGTGCTTCCGCTTTTGACCCGCACCAAGGCTGTGCCGAAGTCCGCCACGGCAGGACCGGGGCAAAGGCCGAGCGTGGAGACCCATTATGAATCACTCTCCGTCCAACGCTCCACCCCCCTACTGCCGCCCACCGTCCGATTCACCATCGTCGATGACGTTGTGACGCGCGGGGCCACCCTTCTGGCGGGCTATGTCCGGTTGCAAGAGGCTTATCCCGATGTGCCGATCAACTGCTTTGCACTCATCCGCACCATGAGTGGCGTTGACGTTGACTCGGTTTTGAGTCCCGTCACCGGAGTGATTTCTGTTTCTGCCGGACACATTCATCGGAACCCTTAATTCCCCAAAATGCTAAACGATCCGTCATCGACAACAAGACGACTGAGGAAACACATGGCGAAACGATTCTGACACCACGCTAAACCTTAAACAAGCGAATCGCCTCGCGGCCTGAGCGGGGCGACCCCAGGGCAAAGGACCGCCGTCGTCGGCGACTTTCGCCACGGTTGTCTTGCCCGCCGGGTTGTCATTGTGCATCAAGTCGTCTCCACCACAAGGCCGCCGCGAACCGGAGCATCCAGACTCCGGCGTCAGGTTCGGTCCCTTCAACACCGCACCCTGGTCCGCCACGCCGTTCGACTTCGCTCACGCCAGGCCGCCACGCCTCGCAAGAGTGCCGGCTGCCACGGGTTGTATGTCAATAGTCTATAAACCAACCGACGCCCGCTCCTGATGATCTGGCACGGCAGACGAATCACGCCGGCCACGAAACGCTTGAACTCCATCCGCACGATGTCGCGTTTCTCGTTCTCGTGGCGTTCGCTCCAGCGTCCTTTTTCCGCCGGCAGCATCAGACCCCACCACGCCTTCAAACTCCACGCCAGCGATGCCATCACCATGTACGCCCAGTTGCTGATCAGGTTGTCCACCGGCAGTTTCATCGCGCTCACGCCGTTCTTGAGTTGCTCGATGAGGTTCTCCTGATCGCAGCGTCCGTTGGCTTGCAGCACCAGTTGCTCCGCCGGCGTCGTTCGGTCGTTGGTGATGTAGAAGAAGTGGCGATGCTCGTCCCAGAGTTTTTCCCGGCCCACTTCCACATCGATCGTCTTGCGGCAGATGATCAGCCGATACGGGCGATCACACTTGCCCGGCTGGTATTCAATCTCCGCCACATGCTCGCGGCGAAGTTTCAGGTTCTGGAAGCAACGTTCATCCACAACCTGTTCCTTGGCGTTGATCGGCTTGGCGCGCGGTTCGGCCGCCCTCTCGCATCGCTTGGGGCGAACCAGCGGTTTCCACGGCGAGGGCTTGCCCTTCGCCTCGGATTTACCGAGCGATTCAGCCTTAAGCTTGAGCATCATCGAAGCGTCAACGCCGAAGAGGAACCCCACGTCCGGCTGATCGTCCCAGCGGTCCAGATGCGCCGTCTGGCTGAAGTCGGTGTCGCCGCGCAGCAGGATCGACTTGAATCCCGCCCCCCGGCACAACGCGATGGCTCGGTCCAGATACTCCGCCGCGTTCTCATGGCTGGGGCGGTTGCCCGAACGGTTCAGCAGGTACAGCGGCTCGCGCGTGTTGGCCAGCGAGACCACCAGCGGATGATAACCCCACTGTCCGTTGTAACTGATATCGATGCCCTGCTTGCACTCGCCGCCGGTCGGCGCGATCGTGCCGTCGGCGTCGATCACTGCACGGTCGAAAAACTCCGCCGGCTGATTCTTCCACACCCCGGCACGCACGGAGTTGATCGAGTCCATCAGGCCGATCACCTGATTGGCCGACTCGAAGCGGCGGCAGAAGTCGCCGGCGGTGGTGGGATCGGGAATGCGTTGCGCGCCCAGGGCGTCGAGATACGCCTCATCGTTGCGCAGCCGTTCCAGGTCTTGCAGGCAGTCGCCGTCGCACAGAATGTTGTAGGCGATGTTCAGCACATGATCCGATTCGTGGTACGGCAGATGAACCTTCAGCAGCCGCACGTCGCGGTCAATCGCCTCGACCAGCCCCACCTTGCGGGCCAGCAGATGCACGGCGCCGATGCCGCCGTGGACGACGGCCAGGTCGCGGTCGGCCATGTCGTAGTGGATGTTGCGGGCCGTGAACATCGGCGTGGGCCGCGACCGCCATTGGCGAGGGCGGAGTCTTTTTTCGATGCGGCGCTTGCGTCGGAGCCACTTTTTGCGTGAGATGGAGTTCACTTGAAACGCCTCCTTGCGTGGGTGTCCAGAGTTTCGAGACACTCTCTGAATACCACAAAATCGGGGCGTTTCGAGTATTTTTTTATTCGCTCACGCAGTCAAGGCGAAAATCACGCTTGAATGAGGGCTAAACAACGGTTCCCCACGAGTGGACATAACTTACTCAGCAATCTAAGCTACCGGCGTAAATGGTAAGGCTAGGGTCAGTCACATTAAATCGTGGCCAAACAATCTGGCGATGAGGCAGGCAACGCCGTGGCATCAGTCCCAACAAAAAGTGCTAGTTCGACTGGAGCCGCGCATCTAAGCGCAGTTGCCTTGGCGGTATCGGCATTGCTTAACAATTCCACTGCCAAAGCAGGCGATTCCCTTGCCGAAGTGATTGAGCGGGCCAAGCAGATTAGCTCGGTCAATGGATCGCAAAACCCGCCGCCGCTTGTGCTTGAGCCTTCTCATGGCATCCATCCACTTGCTGGCCACGCATCGCATGCTTCTCATGCCTCACATGCTTCGAGCAGTCCCAGTAGTGGCGGCGGCGGAAGCTATAATCCCTCACCTGTTCCTCAGCCCCCAGCCCAACCGCCAACCCCGCCGCCGCCTCCATCAGCACCTCCCCAGCCACCGACTACTCAGCCAAAACCGCCTCCCGTTGATCCGCCTGCCGTCTCGTATCCGTTCACGGTACATATGAAGGATGGCCGAGAAATTCAATGTGACGTCAAGGACGCGGGAGACAATTACAAACTCGTTAAGAAGTCCTACACACTGACTGTTGCAAAGGCAGACGTGGACCGAATTGATTCCAACGGCCCACCAAGCACGAAGCCTGCTCCTGATCCGGCGTCCTAGCGTTGAGGGACCGCCATGAGCGACACTGAATTCGCCGTTGAACTCGACACATCCCTCTACCGCTTGTCGGCCATAAAGAAAACTGCGTATAAGTTCGGCGACCGCTGCCATGTGCACCTTGACGCATTGGATGGCGGCAGAGTCCGCGTAGCGCTTCGGGCAAAAAGGGTAACGGAGAATATGCCGTCTCTCATCGGCGAGTTTCAAAATGAACTTTTAGATCAAGAATTGCGGGAAGTCGTCGCCCAGGAAACAGAAGGTATTCGCAACCTTCTCTTGGCCCAGGCATTTTCTGCTATTTCGCTTATTGACCCACAAGGAGATTCTGCCAACGTACAGACCGATCCGCTCAATATCCGGTTGTCGGATCGCCAGAAGAATACGGCCCACGCGGACCCCAATCAGCGTGGCGGGGTGTGAATATGTCTCACGCCCTTCCAGTTTTTCACAGCCGTTTCCAACCAACGCAGACTTACGCAGCGTCATCCGGCAAGTACACGCTTCTGCCATTTCGATTCTTATCGCTTGACGCGAGCAGACATGTCTTGAGTAACTTGGCCGGCGAGTACTTGGTGCTACCCAAGGAGACAACCTACCAATTAATCCGGCATGAACTGCGTCAACATTCAGACCCGTATCAGAATTTGAAATCCCGGCACTTCGTTGTAGATGAGGAATCAACTGTCGCGCTTGACCTATTGGCGATGAAGTACCGCACCAAGCAGGCATTGCTATCGAGATTCACGAGCCTCTTCATGTTCGTCACCACCCTGCGATGCGATCATAGCTGCCCCTACTGCCAGGTCTCCAGACAGTCGCAGGATCGGACGGCGTATGACATGACCCCCGCCCAGGCCGGCCGAGCCATCGACTTCATGTTCAAATCGCCGTCGCCGTCAATCAAAGTCGAGTTTCAGGGCGGCGAATCGCTCTTGAACTTCGATTTGGTCAGGTACATCGTCGAAAAGGTTGAAGAGCGAAACATCGCAGAGGCGCGCAACGTCGTCTTTGTGATCGCAACCAACCTGGCGCCACTTGCCGATGAGCATTTGGCATTTTGCCGCGAACACAACATCTATATTTCCACCTCGCTTGATGGGCCACGAGAATTGCATAACCGAAATCGGCCGCGACCAGGGCGGGACAGCTACGAAAAGTCGATTGCGGGGATTCGCCGCGTAAGGGACGCTCTTGGGCCTGACAAGGTGGCCGCATTGATGACGACCACCGAGGCCAGTCTGTCCCAACCAATCGAGATAATTGACGAGTATGTGCGGCAGGGGTTCAATTCGATCTTTTTGCGGTCCATCAGCCCCTACGGTTTTGCAGTCAAGACCGGTCATGCCGACCGCTACTTGATGAGCCAATGGCTTGAGTTTTATATCCGAGGGCTGGCGCACATCATCGAACTGAATTGCCAAGGAGTTCCGTTTCGGGAGGAGTATTCCATTCTCGTTTTGCGAAAACTTCTGACGCCCTACGCCACGAGTTACGTTGATTTGCAATCACCGGCGGGAATCGGGATTAGTTGTATTGTATTCAACTACGATGGCGATATTTACGCCTCCGATGAATCAAGGATGCTGGCCGAAATGGGCGACAAAACATTCCGCCTGGGTAATGTCCTGACCCATTCCTTCGAGGATGTATTTCGATCCGAAACACTTCGGCGAATACTGTTGGAAACCATGACCGAAGGAATGCCCATGTGTGCCGACTGCGGCGTACAACCCTACTGCGGAAGTGATCCAGTTTATCATCATGCGGTTCAAGCGGATTGGGTTGGCTTCAAACCCACCAGCGGTTTTTGCCAGAAGAACATGGGAATTATTAGGCATTTGATTAAATTGTTGGAAGATGATCCGCGTGCCGCCAGAGTGTTGCGGTCCTGGTTGTGATCAATCATGTTAAAACTCCACGCACGACTGGCGCGAAGTTGGGACGACAATCCGTATGTCGCTCGAGTTTCGACAACAGCCGAACGACCTGCCGCGCTGGCCGAACGAGAGGCGTTTATCATCCGAGACGCTGTATCGAGTGTTCCCCATGGCTTTCGGGCCTACCTCAACTTTGGACCTTCGGCCCCCCCCCAATCTGCACAATTGATTTCCATCCCGGAATCGCTGGCGTACCTTGCGCACGGAGACATTGTTCGCGTTGTTCCGCGAACAGCGGAGATCGCCGTCCTCTATCGGAAAGCGGCGAGTTTCAATTCGATGCTCGTTACCGAGCAGTGCAACAGCAACTGCTTAATGTGTTCACAGCCGCCAAAGGAGGCGGATGATCGATATTTGGCCGACGCGTTTCTTGAAGCGATTCCGCTTATGGATTTGTCCACGCGCGAGCTTTGCATCACCGGCGGCGAGCCAACCCTGTTGGGTGATAAACTTCTTGACCTAATCGCCGCGTGCAAGGTGAACTTGCCCAACACCGCGCTGCATATCCTCTCGAATGGCAGGCTTTTCAACTATTTATCGCTCTGCGGCAAAGTGGCAAGCGTTGGCCACCCTGACTTAATGGTCGGCATCCCCGTGTATTCGGACATCGCCGGATGCCATGATCTGGTTGTTCAGGCCAAGGGCGCGTTCGACCAAACGCTGCGCGGAATCATCAACCTCAAGCGATTTGACGTAAAGGTCGAAGTGCGGGTTGTATTGCACCGACAAACGATTGACCGGCTACCCGATCTTGCACGTTTTCTCGCGCGGAATCTTCCGTCTGTGGATCATGTGGCGCTCATGGGATTGGAAATGACGGGCCATGTGAAGATGAATCTTGAAGGTCTTTGGATCGATCCGTTTGACTACCAGCCGCAACTTGTCCAAGCCGTGCGGCAACTCGTAGCCGCCAGGATGAAGGTGTCGATTTACAATCACCAACTCTGCATTCTTGACCGAGAGCTGTGGCCATTCGCCCGAAAGAGTATTTCGGATTGGAAGAATGAGTATCTTGAACTATGTTCCAACTGTTCGGCAAGAGACGATTGCGGAGGTTTCTTTGCGTCAGCGAAGCTGCGATTTAGCGACTATATTCAGCCAATATCCCCACAATGAGTGCGGACTGCGTCGGTTTTGAGTCCAGCACTCGTCCGCACCGTGAGCGGCGTGGAGGTGAACTCGGTTTTGAAACCCGTCGAGGGAATCATTTCTCTTGCCGCCGGCAAATACCAAGTGCCCGCAGTTCTTCTCTCCTGAACAAGACGGGCGGGGAGTCTGCTGGATGAAGCCGCCCTTTGTCGCGCGATTGGAGCCTGGGTCAAGAAGGCTTTTCAAAGCAGTAGGAAAGGAGCGACGGTCGTCTGTCTCCTCCCAGCCCGAACCGATACCCGATAGTGGTATGACTTTGTCCTACCTCACGCCGCCGAGGTTCGTTTCTTGCGCGGCGGAGTGAAATTCGGAGGGCAGGGGAACTCGGCGCCGTTTCCTTCGTCTCTGGTGGTCGGTGGTCTTTCGTCCGACGAAGGAAGCATCGCTCTAAAGGATGTCCCGCGAAAAACGCCGGGGCCCAGGCCGCTGCACCGCCCCCCTAGCCTTCGCATGGAGAGAGTGGCGTTCCGCCATGGGGTGAAAAGGAATTCCGGCTCCGCGCCCATCCCGGCGTCTTTCGCTC
>Ga0208589_1000170_pt1 | contig 31309 bp, 20 predicted proteins | sample NGESurshal092012_2_FD_184486 | JGI IMG/M metagenome (GOLD analysis project Ga0208589, IMG submission 184486) | Arctic peat soil microbial communities from Barrow, Alaska - NGEE Surface sample F53-2 shallow-092012 (SPAdes) | ecosystem: Environmental > Terrestrial > Soil > Wetlands > Peat ...
TCGAAAGATGAAAATGAAAAGATGATCACCGGCCGTATGCATTCCAAGAATGTACTTTTGGCGATGGTAATTCCTCCGGATTTTTCTGAAAAAATTAATACCAGGGCAAATGCAGTTGCAGGCAAAGCATTGAACGCATTTGGCCTGACGGGAGATACGATTAATACAAATGCAGTTAATACAGGCTCTGTTAATTTATATTACCAGCCTGTTTTGCAGGGATCTATACAGCAATCTATTCATGGGGCGATATTCGGTGCTTTGCAATTGGTAGAAAGTAAGCAGATATTAAGAACTCTGTACTTTTCTATTAATGAAACGCCATTACCAACAAAATTGGAAAATGAGTTGCTGAATAATAAGGCATCCATTAATGAAGTGCCGGTTTCCCTTGACCAAAATAGAAACATACCCAATGCGTCCCAGCACAATGTTCCGGCGTGGACGATATTTGCTATGTTTTTTGTAGTGATTTCACTTGGAGGTAGTATTGTCCGTGAAAAGCTTAGCGGTAGTTTTACAAGATTAAAAACTTTACCAACTAACTATTTTATTGCTCTGCTGTCAAAACAACTCACGTATTTATTGGTTACCATGATACAAGCAGTTGTAATTTTTTCAATAGGGATATTGTTGTTTCCATACTTAGGCTTACCTGCACTCAACCTTCCTGTTGATATATTGGGACTGATTCTTGTGTCGTTAATCTGCGGATGGTGTGCGGTTAGTTATGCTATTTGTATCGGTGTATTTGCCCAAACACAGGAGCAGGCTAATGGTTTCGGTGCTGTATCTATTGTAATCCTGGCAGCTATCGGTGGGCTGATGGTACCTAGTTTTGCTATGCCGGAGTCGTTTAAAACTGTAATGAAATTATCCCCCCTTCATTGGTGCCTTGAAGCTTATTATGGTTTGTTTCTGGAAGGCGGCAAATTGAAAGATGTTTTGGTAAATGTTATACCTTTATTAGTAATAACCTTTTTTATACAGGGAATTATATTTTTAGGACTGAAAGTAAAAAATCTTATTTAAATAAATATACAAATATGGAAATTCAAGAATTAAAGCAAGAATTAAAAAAACAAATTATAGAGTTCCTCAATTTGACTCCTTTGACTCCCGAAGAAATCAATGATGAGGAGCCCTTATTTGGTGACGGCCTGGGCTTGGATTCCATTGATTCACTTGAACTAATTGTTTTACTCAAAAAGGAATATGGAATAACCATCCAGGACCCTAAAGAGGGAAGGAAAATACTATCGAATATAAATACGATGATAGACTACATTGTACAATACAGAACAAAATAAAAGTCATCTATGTTGCTAAAAAAGTCCCCTTGAATTTAAAACAAATTTCTTTTAGGGCTTTGATACTGGCAGTGACTTTAATTTGATTGTATTCTCCAGGTGTGTATGTTATGGCCACTTGAAGTGAGTTATCTACTCCTGGGTCTATTAAACGAAGAAACTTAATTTGATCAGCCTTCGTTAGCATTAGATGTTTAGTGAGGGTTTTCCCCAAAACTTCTTTTATCATTTGCAGCATGCACACTCCTGGCAATACCGGATGTCCGGGGAAGTGCCCTTTAAATATATCATTGTTTTTATCAAGTTCCAGTGTAGCCTGAATAGTAAACTCCTGGTGATCTGAGAATGTGATTTTAAAAAGTTTATCTTTTAGCATACTTCAATGCAGTTAGCAGGCCGAAACCAGCATTAATGAATGATACTTGTTCAGGTAATGATTATAGATAAGTACTTTATTTGGGTTTATTTTTTTTACACTTATTTCCTTTACCGCAAGCGGAACTTCCTCTCTTTTTATGATATTCACTGCCAGCCATAATGCAAATGCTGAAGAGGTAGGATACTCTCCACACAAATGTTTATAATGAACCAGTGCAATATTTCTGAAGATGGATTGCCTTAATTGGTTGTACACTTTATCGTTTCTCAGGTCGCCATTTTTGCCGGTAATTACTATATCAATATCATCAATTTGAAGATTATGTAGCGCCAGGAAAGTAATTATTTTTAGTTCAATTTCAGCAGTATCAACCGGTTTGTAAAAAGTTTGCATTCCTATAAGTTCAGCCAGGTTATCTGCTGATGTCCGATCAGTTAATAAAAAAAACACGGCACCTTCACCGCCGATGGTTCCATTTGAATTCGTTTCAAAAAGAGACAAATTTGAAACCGGCCATCTTTTATATAATCCTAACCTGGTTAAAATAGTAAAACTGGCATCCGTCATTTCATCAATGCCACCTACCAGGATATTATCAGCTTCTTTTTCTTTTAAAAGCATCAAAGCATCAAATAAGGCACTTTCAAATGAAATACCCTTATGCACGAAAGTATTGTTGTATTGGTGACATTTAAGCATTATGGCAATTTGAGCCGCAACTGTATTGTGGGTTGAATGTATAAATGCAGTTGGTGGAAGCATTTCTTCGTTTAGTTCGATTAACCTGGTTAAAAAAGAAACTGTATCTCCCAGGCTTCCATAAGCCGTACCGGTAATTATTGCTCCGGGCATATTCGTATTACCCTCATTTAAGCATTCCTGAGACGCTGCTAATCCCATCTTAATAATATGGCTCATTCGCCTTATTATTTTTGGATCAATAAATTCCGTATAATCAGGCTCGATAGCTCTTAAACGAGTTTCATTATATTCAATTACTTCTGTTAAGAAGTTTACTTGTCTAAATGTTTTTTGCGGCGATATGCACGCGGATGAACGAATATATTGCTTCATATTATATCCTGGAAAAAATTAATGATGTACAATTTCCCCCAAAACCAAAGGAATTTGACATGACATGATTAATTGATTGATCCTTTAAAAATTTTTTTGCAGGTGCAAACGAAAATTCATGCATTTGTGTTTCAAAACGAAGATTTGGATAAATAATTCCATGCCTGATTGCCAAAACTGAAAATACCGCTTCAATACCTCCACTGGCTCCCAAAGTATGACCTGTAAAGGATTTGGTAGAACTCATCGGCGGATAATCCGGATCAAATAATCGTTTTATTGCCATTCCTTCTGTGTTATCATTATTTGGTGTACCTGTACCATGCAAATTAATATAATCAATGTCTATAGGTTTTAAACCGCTCTTTTTCAAAGCCCCCTTCATAGCAAGATATGAACCTGTTCCGTCCGGGGAAGAAGCTGTTTGGTGAAAGGCATCATTGCTATTATTATAACCACTCAGTTTACAGTATAGAGCTTTCTTCATTTTTTTTGCCACTTTTGCTGATACCATTACTACGTAACCTGCACCTTCTCCCATGTTTAAACCCTGCCTGTTTTCATCAAAGGGTTTACAGTACTCTTTATCCAATATCATAAGCGTATTAAATCCATTCAATGTAAATTTTGTTAAAGCATCCGTTCCACCTGCAATCACCACATCTAAGAGGTCGTTTTTAATTAACCTGGCACCGTAAAAGATAGCATTGGCAGATGATGAACAGGCGGTGCTAATCGTAGTCATAAAATCTTTGATCCTCAATTGATCTGCTATAGCTTCTGTTACACATCCACATTCATGATCAAATACGTTTCTTAATTTCCCCTTACTATTATTAGAAACAAAGTCCTTAAAGAAAAATTCGCTTTTATCCATACCACCTACAGTATTGGCAGAAATAAACCCTGTGCGTAAAGAAGAAAGATCAGCAATTTCAGCATCCTTTAATGCTTGCTTCGCTGCTATCAAGCCCAAAAGTGTGGTTCGGCTTGTTGCGGCAGAAATGCCAGCAATTTCAGCAAGTTCTTTATTACTCAATTTCACCTCCGCTACCGGGATATTATGACGATGCACCGTATCTATATAAGCAATATCAGCCATGCCTGCCTCCTCCATTTCAAAAGAGCAAAGGCATTCAGCAACATCATTACCTATAGCAGTAATAATTCCTACGCCAGCAATAAAAACTTCAGAGTCCATTGATAATTGATCTTTTTAATCTTCAAAAATTTTATTCATCTGTTCTTTAGTAAAAACGACCGCTTCCTTACTTTTTAATTTTTCAATCAAAAATAAAGCAGCTTTGTATTCATCCCCAAGTAATTCAATCCAACCACAAATACATGCCTGTAAAACATTATTGTCCAGAAGGCTGCTTACATAATTTTCTATAAAGCCTGCATTAAAATTATCAAATACAAAAAAAGCATTTTCGCCTTTAAAATTATTCCTGATACATATTTCACCGGTTACAATATTAGGCAAAGTATATACAAATAATGATGACCTGGGAATATCACTTACGCTTTGCATATATTTCTGGTCTGTATTCAGACTTGAGTTGGTATTGGAAAGGATTAGTCCTATATCTTCAGGCTTGAAGTTATCTTTTTTAAAACTGTCTTTCAATAATATTTCAGAAGCGAGCCATCCGAGTTTACACAGGTTGTCCATTTTGTAAAACCTGGAATAATTGATTTCAAAGTGATGGTACACCAAAAGAAGAAAACGAGCTACCTCGGTATCATTATTTACAAAGAGCAGTTCCCCGTTTTTATAAACTGCATTTTTACTGATCAGGCAACTGGAAGTGATATATTTTTCTACAATCAAGTCTTTAATTTTTTTTCATTTTTTATTACTTTTCACCAACTACAGCAAACAAAGTAAAATAGGCTTTTAATATTTATTGTTTACTAAATACAACAGCAGCATTACAACCTCCAAATCCGGAAGCAATTTTTAAGCAATTTTTAAAATTTCCCGGCAGCAAATCAGTACAAATATTCAATGGAACAGGTATACCAATTTCTTTAAAACCAAACGTTGGGATGAAAAGGTTTTTTTTTAGTGAATGAACAGACACTATTGATTCAATTAAACCTGCAGCTCCTAAAGTATGCCCGTAATATCCTTTCAAACTATTTACCGGAACGGTTTGCAGGTTAGATAATGTTATAGCCTTAGCTTCCATTTCATCATTATAAACAGTTGCAGTACCATGAGCTGATATAAAATCAATAGCCGATGAAGAAATATGCGCTTCATCAAGGGCTTTGGTGATGGCCTGGCTAAGCTCTTCCCCTGTGCGCGATGGCGCTGAAATATGATTGGCATCATTGCTCACCGACCCACCTATTACTTTTATATCCTCTGCGTTGCTTTGGTTGGCAGAGAGAATAATTGTGGCAGCTCCTTCGCCAAGACTTATCCCTTCTCTGTTTATATCAAATGGTTTACATGGCACCGGACTGATGGCCTGAAATGATTGAAAACCTGATAAAATAAATTTTGAAATAACATCGGCCCCGGCAATAACAGCATTCTCATATTGACCAGATTGTATGAGCCGCATACCGGTTATCATAGCCAATATTCCTGAGATACAGGCATTAGATACTACAATAGGTTGATTAATAAACCCAAAATATTCAGCGACTAATTTAGCTGAAGAAGGCAAGGATATGCGTTTTTGTATTTCAGGAGTATTTTTTTCTGTTTCAAGCAGACTTATATTTCCTTTGGTTGAAGAAATAATAAGCACTGTTTTTTTATTGCCGACCTCTATTTTACAATGTTGCAGGGCATCCCCGATAGAGGCAATAAGTAGCTGCTCAAACTTCGTATATTTATTGACGTTATCTTGTATAAAAACGCTTTTAAAATCAAAAAGGGAAGCATAAAAAGACCGGTCTGTCAACGAAATATCATTGTGCTCACGGATACCTGAAAAGCCCTTTTTAAGCCGGGAAAAATTTTCATCCGTTGTTAAACCAAGCGGCGAGATAATATTATCTGAAACAATAAAAACATCCTTTAATGTTTTACTTAAAATGATATTCATTTCACATTGAGCTATTACTTTATCATCACTTCTCACTGTTCCTGAAATTACGGTCATATCAAACACCTGGTTCTCTATTTTTACGTCGGTAACTAATTCATCGTTAATTTTAGGTAGCTCAAAAATCTCCAAATTTTTAACCATGCTAATATAACCTACTTTAACAGGTATGTTTTGCATCATCGCCAGATAACCGGCCTGCGCAGCTGCAGATTGTGCAATGTTTTCTATTAAACCTTCTTCACTGAATTCTCCTTTCATTACCAAAACATTTTCTTCGTCTACCCTAAAAGAAGTCTTAGAACTGTTTTCATCACAACTCAGCAATTTGTCTACCATTACAAATGGCGGTCTTTGGGGTATTAATAATAGAATATCTTCCGGGGACATATTGCTTAATAAAACTTTCATAGAGTGATCTTTAGTTATTCTGAGCTACATCAACTATATGCGTTTTCTTTACGAACTTATGAATACAAACCACCGTTTATAGACAAAACCTGAGCTGTAATATAAGCAGCCTCAGGTGAGGCTAAAAAGGCTACAGCGTGTGCTACTTCTTCAGTTGATCCGAACCTGTTAACAGGAATCATTTTTTTTAATTCCTTTTCATCAAGATCTTCTGTCATGTCTGTTTTGATAAAGCCAGGAGCTACGGCATTCACTGTAATACCGCTGCGACCAACTTCCTGCGCTAATGCTTTGGTAGCGCCAATTACACCAGCTTTGGCTGCTGAGTAATTGGTTTGACCGGGCAATCCCTTTAAACCAGACAAAGAAACTATATTGATGATTCTACCATACCGGTTTAATAACATACTTTCCAGCACCAAACGTGTAACAAAGAAAAATCCATTTAGGCTGGTCTTTATAACATCATCCCATTGCTCATCTTTCATCCACAACATCAGGTTGTCATCTTTTATGCCCGCATTATTTACCAGTATTTCAATTTGCTTATCGGTGTTTATATTTATCCAGTCACCAAGTGTTTGTTTTATTTGATTTCTGTCGGATACATCAAATTTTAATAATTCCCCATTCTTATCGTTTTCCCTTATTTGCGAAAGTGTTGTTTCTGCTTCCTCTACATTGCTTTTGTAATTAACCAGCACATAATAGTTCATTTCAGCCAGTTTGATACAAACTGCTCTTCCAATACCCCTGGATCCGCCTGTTACTAATGCAGTTTTCATTTATAAACATTTTAAGCTTTGAAGGAAATTGCAGGATGAGATGTTTCAAGGAAAATCCTGACCTGCTCCATCTCTTTGTACCTGGGTTGATCTTCTATAAATTTTGGGAAAATTTTCCTCACTTCTGTATACAAAGCTAATGTATTCGGTGAAAGCCTGTCCATGCAATTTAAGTAATCAATCGCCTGTAAAATGGTCATCACCTGGATGCCCAATATTGAAAATGAATTATCAATTACCTTTTTAGTCATCAATGCGGCATTGCACCCCATACTTACAATATCCTGGTTATCGTTGTTGTTTGGAATACTGTGCACATACATGGGAAAGGAAAGAGTTTGATTTTCGGCTACTGTTGATGTGGCAGTAAATTGAACACCCTGCATACCAAAATTTAATCCTAATACACCAAGGTTTACAAATGGGGGAAATTTTTGATTTAGTTTATCATTAAGCAGGTAATTAAGCTGGCGCTCTGCAAGCATAGATAATTTAGTGATAGAGATCTTCAGTTTATCCATCTCAAGTGAAACATAATCACCATGGAAATTTCCGCCATGGAAAATATTTTGATTTGTATGATCGATGATCGGGTTATCATTCACCGAGTTTAATTCATTCACCAGCACTTTTTCTGCCTGAATAATAGTATCATAAATTGGACCCAAAACCTGTGTAACACAACGTAATGAATAATATTCCTGTACCTTATCTTCAAAAAAATCCTGGTTAAGGTTACCCGGATGGTACAAATGTTCCGAACGGCTCCGGATCATTTTGCTACCATTCAAAATTTCGCGTAACATAGCAGCAATCCGGTTCTGGCCTATGTGGTGCTTTACAATATTTAGCTCGCGTGAGTAGTGATCATCATAAGCCTCAACGATCTCATTGGTCATAGCCGAAAACATAGCTGACCACACTAATAGTTTTTGAGCCTGGATGATATTCACCATGCCTATACCAGTCATGGCAGAAGTGCCATTTAAAATGGCCAATCCTTCCCGCAAATGTATTGAAAGAGGTTTAATACCAAATTTATCGAATATCACTAATGTTGGATAAATAATATCTTCAAATACAACTTCACCTTCACCAATCAATACTAAACCCAAATGGGCCAATTGTACGAGATCTCCGCTGGCTCCAACTCCGCCATGCTCATAAATACAAGGCGTAATATTTTTATTAATCAGTTCCTTAAGCAATTCCACAACATCAGTATGCACACCCGAATAGGCCAGCATTAAACTATTTAAACGTGCGATCATTAGTGCCTTAACTAAAACGGGAGCTAAAAGCGTACCGCTTCCTGAACTGTGACTCCGGATCAAATTATACTGGAGTTGTAAAAGATTTTCATCGCTTACCTTATACTGTGCCATTGGCCCAAAACCAGTGTTGATACCGTATATTAATTTATTAGATGCAAATTTTTGTAAAAACTGAAAGTTAACATTGATTTTTTCTAAAGAGGAAGCAGGTAAAGTAATTGCTTTTTCCTTGTACAGGATGTCAGAAAAATCATCTAAAGTCAGGACGTTTTGACCAATTGGTATCATCGGTTATATTTATTTTTTTTATAAAGGTAACCTTCAAATATAAGAGCATAACTAATAATTATATTAAATGTGGTAAAAATATATGTTTTTAAATGATGTAGTGGGATGTTGAATATTGAACAATTAACCACTATAAAATCTATTCAATAATCAAATTCTCTTGTCTATGAATTTGATCACTTTCCTGCTTCCTTCCTGGAACTGCATTTTTTGAATCTCTCCGGCAGAAATATAGAAAACATGCGGACTTACACGTAAGCGGGCCTGCAAATAAGCTCTTATCCGGTTATCACAGGCTTTACTATCATCTGCAGGCAGGAGATAAAGTAAAACTTCATCCATACCTATTTCATTTGAATTTACTTCAACCACAAAGTCAATTACATCCTTCGTTTCATTCAGCAAATCAAACAAAGCGGGAGGATAAAGAGTAGTACCCTTAAATTTTATCATTTGTTTTTTACGACCTATGATGGGCGACAGGCGTAAACTTGTGCGACCGCATGCACATGGCTCATCAAAATACATGCAAATATCTCCGGTTTTATAACGTAGCAATGGCATCCCCTCTACTCCTAGTGTGGTAATAGTTACTTCGCCTGGCATGTTCGATGCTACTTGCCGGTTATTCTCGTCTAGTAGTTCAACGATCATTAATTCAGGTTGCAGGTGACCACCGTGCCCTTCTCCGCATTCCGTAAATGCTGTCTGCATTTCAGTAGAAGCATAAGTTGAATAAAGTTGAATGTTCCACGCTTCAGTTATCTTTTTACCAAGTAGATTATAAGAGAAATCAGTATTACGTATATTTTCGCCAATACAAACAGCTTTTTTTACGGAAGAATTGGTCAGGTCAATATGATTATCCTTAGCAAATTGAATGAGCTTAAGTATAAAAGAGGGAACGGCTACAATCGCGGTAGGTTTAAGGCGTTGTATGGTTTCCCATTGCATTGCGGGTACCCCCGGACCTAAGCGTATAATACCGGCGCCCATCTTTCGTAACCCTGAGTAATAGGCGATACCGGCCATGAATTGCCTGTCAAGCGTTAGCATTAGTTGGAAAGTATCTGATGAAGTGCTATCAGCACACACGAAGGAATTATATTCATTAGTTGTTAATCGTTTCAAATCATTTTCAGTGAGTGCAATGGTTACCGGGCTGCCTAATGTTCCTGATGTGGATGTGTACTCTATGATCTTAACGGGATCTACGCACAAAAAATCATTATTGCGTTGCTGCAAATCCTCTTTACTGGTGGTTGGCAGCGCAGCCAGGTCTTCCAGCGTTTTAATATCATCTATTTCGATATGGTTTTTAGCAAATAGTTCCCGGTAAAAAGGAGAGTGTGTGTTTAGATAAAGCAGTAATTCCTGCAGTTTTTGTTCCTGCAATACTTTTGTTTTTTCTGATGATTCAGATGCTAATCCCTGTAAACTCATATTACTTTTCTATGATCACTACTGCCGAAGCAATTTCTTTAAGATGCGACATAGAAACCAAAATTTTTTTTATCCCCCATGAGGAAAGCGTCTTTTTGGTTTCATCCAGTAAAACCAAGGCAGGTTTACCGGACTTATCGTTTGTTATTTCAACTTCATTAAAATGTGTTCCTGCTATCCAACCGGTTCCAAGCGCTTTAAAAAAAGATTCCTTAGCCGCAAAACGTGCCGCATAATGCTCAAACTTATTGGTTTTCGATTCACAATAAAATATTTCTTTTTTTGAAAACACTGTTTCTCTAAAACCGGATTCTTTATTTATTTTTTCAGCTATTCGATTAATTTCTATTAAGTCCATACCCAATCCTGCCAACATAATTTGAATGTTAAAGTTAATGATTATTATGCTATGAGAGACTAAAATAAGAACATAACTACCCTAGAATTCATTCCCCAAATCTCTTCCCCAAATTCTTTACAGTTTTTTTGAAATTATCCAATTCTTTAAACTGGTCCTGGATGAAATGGTTGTCTTCGATTTTGCCGATGACCGCATCCATTTCATCTTTGGATTCGTAAACCATTTTTCTGAAAGGATTAGAATAATCTTTGGCACGGGACTCGTAGATTCCTTTACTTATCCACGTTTTGGTGGCCATTGCGCTTTGCAATAATTTCTTAAAATAGGCGGAAGTAAATTGCTTTGAAGTAATGTTTTCAATTTCCAATAAAGAAGTGAAAGCGTGTATTAGTTTATGTTTTTCGTAATCATTTCCTGTCTCTCCATAAAACTCATGCACCTCACTCCATGTATTTATTTTATTACCTTTTATTTTATTTTTTAATTTTTCTACATCTGTTGCAGGAATTAACTGGCCACCAATATTTTTCCATTCGTTCCTGGAAATTTTTACCGGAATACTTTTTTTAAATTCTTCAAAAGAGGAAAAATTATTTTCTTTTATATGATTTATTAACTGAACAGTTCCATAATAGGAGATAAGCTCTTTAAATAATTCCAACACCTGTTTCACTTTCACCACTTCAGTTTTCCTGGTACTGTTTTCTATTCCTTCAATCTCAGAATTTCCAAATTCATTTATTTTTAATTTTGATAAAATCTCAATGGCAGCAAACATTTCATTGATGGTGTCCGGTGCGAGATAATTGTATTCAATTTTTTGAATTTTTTCAGTTCGTTTATCGCGGTCTTCAAATTTCCAGGCATTGCGTTCCAGCGCATACATATTATACAGGAACCAATAACCCGGCATTAAAATTAATTTATCATCTTTTACATCATTACTTATGAGGCAAAAAGGAAGTTTGATATTCATTTCAAAAGGATAATCACCTTTTGCTAAAATACAGAAGGAAGCAAATTTGGAGTTGTGTTTCAGGCTTACGCATAATCCAGGCCAAAAGCCTCGCCCGGCAATGATTTCACCATCGGCGCCCCGGCTGTTATGATTACTTCCAATTGTAGCACCCGCTGCAATATTACTTTGTCCCATTACCATCGAAGCGCATAAAAATGAATTATTATGATGCTGTTCGTGATTTGGGAAAATGAGCGTATTCAAAACTTCGCAGCAGGAAATGGTAGAATTATTTCCGAGATAAGAGTTGATCAACCGTGCACCGTATTTTAATTGTGAATGAGCTGCCATTACGAACCTGACGGCTTTTACTCCATAAAATATTCTGCATCCAAAACCAACAATACCATTTACCATTTCGCATCCTTCGCCTATCTGTGAGGTTCTTTCTTTATCGCTGTTGATGGTAAGATTTTTCAATTTGTTAGCGCCTTTTATATATGCATCTGTTCCTATTTTTACGTCTTTGATAATGTCACAATCTTTTATAACACACCGGTCGCCAATGGTGCCATAATAACCTCTTTTTTGATCAAATTCTTTTTGCGTAAGGTCTATGAATCTTTTTTGCAGTTCGGTATCTTCAGGGCTATTACTCCATAAAAAGGCATCCCCGGGAAGCATCCGGTTGAAGGGTGCTATGCGCCTGCCGCCATTTTCATTGCGAACTTCTATCCATACTCTCACACTTTCTTTCTCCCCGTCTTTTAAAATTCCATTACCAAATTTTGCATAATCTGTTGTTGCCAGCTCGTTTACATTGGAGATCATTACTTCATCTCCTAAGATGTAATGACTTAAATAATTGGCATTGTTAATACAAACATTGTGTCCAAAATCGCAACTAATGATTTGACTGTTGTAAATGCCAACCGGCATTCTCAGGTTGTGAAATTCAAGATAGTATGGTTGTAGTTTGCCAATGCGAACGAGACCATGAAAATTAGAATTTTTTACCAGTGCGGGGTCAAATTCTCTTGAAACAAAAATTTTCCCCCAATCATCTGATGTATTTCCATTACGAATTAATATTTCTATTTCTGATCCTGAAAGTCTGCGGTAATCTATTCCATTATCATTTTGCTGATTCCTAAGATAGTATTCGTCTTCTTCCTTCGGAATATAACAAGGTGCTATAAAATTATAACCCAGGTTATTGATCGGATGTTTTGTAATGATATTCATACGGCTTTAAATTAGAAAAATTATTTGCAATGTAAAATAATAAAATCAAAATATCCGATTACCCAATCAATGCTTTCGTTTAGTTGGCTTTGCATGGATAGGTATGTTAATTTTTAAAAGTAAACTATTTCCATTTTTAAAGTAGTAGTTTGATCATTTGGTTGGATTATGCTAATTGAAAAATAATTTCAATGAGAAAGCTAACTATAATGGTTTCAAAAATAGAAAAATTACAAGTTCACTATTCTTCAAACCTTTTGTAATAAAAAATTTAAACTTCCTGTATTACCTTTGCTTATCTGAAATTTATCAACTCTCCGATTTATGACCTTGAAACAGTTACTCACATCTTCGATTGGCAAAAAATATCTGATGGCTTTCACCGGATTCTTTTTGATAATCTATCTCATTATTCACGCAACTTTAAACGCACTAATTTTTTACAATGATGATGGTGCCACATTTAACGCAGCGGCTCATTTCATGCTGTATAACTGGATCATCAGGGTTTTGGAGGTAGGCTTATTTGCGGCATTTATACTTCATATTATTCAGGGACTTTTATTGTGGAAACTAAACAGTGCAGCAAGGAAAATAAATAACCTAAAACACAACTATGTAAAAGAAATAAAATGGAACAGTCGCCTTATGGGATGGCTGGGAACATTTGTACTTTTGTTTTTGGTAATGCATTTATCACAGTTTTGGGCTCATACTAAAAGCGAATTGTATTTTCATGGACCTGATATAAATCTTTATGAACAAATGCAAAAGATATTTACGAACCCCGTGTGGTTTGTTTTATACATGATAGGACTGGCTTCTCTTTTGTTTCACTTACTGCATGGATTTAAAAGTGCCTTTGAAACATTTGGCATTAATAATAAAAGATGGACGCCTCTTATAAGAGGTATCGGTGTTTTTTATTCCATCGTCATTTGTTTATTATTTGCCTCAATGCCACTTGCATTTATGGCAGGATGGCTTCAATAAATAAAATTATATAAAGCTGAGATTAATTTTTCAGCATCAAAATATTTAATACTAACGTATGGCATTAGACGCAAAAATTCCGGCAGGCGAAATGGCTCAGAAATGGACCAATTACAAGGACCACGTAAAATTAGTAAGTCCTGCTAATAAAAGAAAATTAGAGGTGATTGTAATAGGTACCGGGCTTGCAGGAGCCTCTGCTGCAGCTACTTTGGGCGAATTGGGTTATAAAGTAAAATCATTTTGTTTCCAGGATAGCCCGCGCCGTGCGCATTCCATTGCGGCACAGGGAGGAATCAACGCCGCAAAAAATTATCAGAATGATGGCGATTCGGTTTATCGTCTTTTCTACGAAACAGAGAAGGGAGGGGATTTCCGCTCTCGCGAAGCAAATACTTATCGCCTTGCGCAGGTGAGTGGAAATATTATTGACCAATGCGTGGCACAAGGTGTTCCCTTTGCACGGGAATATGGTGGATTGTTGGCTAACCGTTCTTTTGGTGGAACACAAGTACAGCGTACGTTTTATGCCGCAGGACAAACAGGACAACAATTATTGCTTGGCGCTTATGGAGCGCTGGAACGCCAGGTAGCGCTGGGAAATGTTACTATGTATGCCCGCCATGAAATGCATGATATTGTAAAAATTGATGGGAAGGCAAGAGGTATTATTGCGCGAAATTTAGTTTCAGGAAAATTAGAGAGGTATTTCGGACATGCGGTTTTGATTTGCTCAGGCGGATATGGAAATGTTTTTTATCTGAGCACGAATGCCATGGGCAGCAATGTAACCGCAGTCTGGAAGTCGCATAAAAAAGGAGCTTTTTTTGCCAATCCTTGCTACACGCAAATTCATCCTACATGCATTCCCGTTACAGGAGATCATCAAAGTAAATTAACTCTGATGAGCGAAAGCCTTAGAAATGATGGAAGAATATGGGTTCCCAAAATGAAAGATGATAAAAGAAAACCGAATGAGATACCCGAAGATGAACGTGATTATTATTTGGAAAGAAGATATCCTTCCTTTGGAAATCTTGGCCCCCGCGATGTAACCTCCCGTGCTGCCAAAGAGAGATGTGACGATGGTTACGGAGTAGGTAATACAAAAAAAGCTGTTTATCTCGATTTTGCGGATGCCATCAAACGTTATGGCAAAACAGAAGTGCACAAAAAAGGAATACATGACGCGAATGAGGAAACGATTATTGAATTAGGTAAAGGGGTTATCAAAGAAAAATATGGGAATCTTTTTGAAATGTATGAGAAGATAACCGGGGAAAACCCATACAAAGTTCCCATGAGAATTTATCCTGCGGTGCATTATACGATGGGCGGCCTTTGGGTAGATTATGAACTGATGACAACTGTTCCGGGATTGTATAGCCTTGGTGAAGCTAATTTCAGCGATCATGGTGCTAACAGGCTTGGAGCTTCTGCATTAATGCAGGGATTGGCAGATGGATATTTTGTAGTCCCTTATACAATTGGAAATTATATGTCGGGTGAAATCCGCACTCCCGCTATTCCAACTACTCATCCGGCTTTTGAAGAAGCAGAGAATGCTGTGAGAGAAAGAATAGAAAAATTAATGAGTATTAAAGGAAGCGAATCCGTTGAAAGTTTTCATAAGAGATTGGGGCATATCATGTGGGAGAAATGTGGAATGGCGCGTAATGAAAAAGGATTAAAAGAAGCCATAGAAGAAATTAAAGCTTTACGAAAAGAATTTTGGGAGAATGTAAGAATACCCGGAGACATTTTTGAAATGAATCCTGAATTGGACAAAGCCGGTAGAGTAGCGGATTTCCTGGAATTGGGTGAACTGATATGTATAGACGCTTTAAACCGAAGGGAAAGTTGTGGTGGACATTTCAGGGAAGAAAGCCAGACCGAGGAAGGGGAAGCAAATCGTATAGACGATGAATTCAGTTATGTAGCGGCATGGGAATATACACCTCAAGAGGAAATATTAAATAAAGAACCGTTGACTTTTGAATTGACGAAACCGAGTGAGAGGAGTTATAAGTAATAAATGAGCGAAACACTTACGATACGAAATTTTGGGCCGATAAAGGATATGACTCTTGAATTGAGGGTAGTAAATATTTTAATAGGTGATCAGGGCACTGGTAAGAGTACTGTCGCAAAACTATTGTCAGTAATTAAAGAGGTTACAATTTTTCCTGGAAAGAATTTAAATATTAATGGTGAACCTGCAAATGAAGAGCAAACTATAAAATTCTTTCAAAGTTATTTTGAAAATCAGTTAGAAATTTATGAAATAATAAATTACCTCAAACCAGACAGTTACATTGAATTTACAAATTCATTTACGCATTTGAAATACGTAGACCAGAAAATTGAAGTAAAAAAAATTTCAAATAACCTAAAAAATAAAAGCACACATTTAATCGGATATATACCTGCTTATAGAGAAGCTGCAATCCTACTCAAAAATTCATTAAATGCAATAGCTGCTGTTGGAACCCCCTTACCAAAACTCTTTTACTTTTTTGGTCAATACCTCATCAATGCCAAAACAAAAAAAAGTTTGTATGACTATACGGATGTGCTGGGAGTGAAATATAAATATGTTGGCGATAGTGATATAATTATAATGAAAAATGGAGAGGAAATAAACATGGAAGAAGCTTCCAGTGCTATTAATAGCGGGATTCCATTATTAATAGTATTTGACAATGCTATTGAATCAGTTTATCCAACGGATGCTCGGATTTATCATAATGCAAATACCCCTTACATAATTATTGAAGAACCTGAACTGAACTGTTTTCCAACAACTCAAAAAAAAATGATGGAACATTTTATTTCAAAAATGAAATATGAAACTTCTACTGGATTTGACTATTACTGTAGGTTAGTTATTACTACTCATAGCCCTTACATCCTAACATCACTTAATAATCTTATGTATGCTTACGAAGTGGGACAAAATCATCCAGAAGGGGCTACTAAAATTATTGATAACAAATATTGGGTAAATCCGGATGACGTATCAGCTTACATGCTTTTGGCTGATGGAACATTTGAAGATATTTTAGATAGAGAAGAAAATTTAATAAAAGCAGAAAAAATTGATGCAGTATCAAGAGTTTTAAACGAGCAATTTGAAGAGTTATCAAATATAGAATATGCTAAGCTATGAGTCTTATTTTAGAAAAATGTATTGAGTTTAATAAAGTCAGGAAAATTTGCATAGCTGAAGAAAATGGAAAAAAATTTGAGTTAATAAATAAGTCTCAGTTTCAGATAAGAAAGGTAAAAGTCGACTTTTGCTTGAATCAACTGAGAAATGAAAAAAGATGTGACTATTTAATGAGCATTGATAAAATTAATAAACCAGTTGTTTTTTTTATAGAACTTAAAGGCGGCGATTTGATAAAAGCGGTCAAACAAATTAACGATTCAATAATTTACTTGAAGCCAGAATTTAATAACTATGTTATTAATGCAAGAATGATTGGAAGCAGAGATGTCCCGCAAATTATAGGTAACCCGGAATATCGGAAACTTTTGAGAGTTACTAAATTAACATCAGGAACAGTTAGAAGGAATACTAATAAAATTATGTCTGAAACAATTTAATTTATGGAACACTATACAATGAATCTAACCCTGAAAGTCTGGCGACAGAAAAATTCAGAATCTAAAGGCCATTTTGAAACTTTTGATGTAAAAGATATTTCATCAGAAATGTCATTTCTCGAAATGTTTGACGTACTTAATGAAAGATTGGTCAATGAAGGAAAAGATCCAATTACATTTGATCATGATTGCCGTGAGGGGATTTGTGGTGCTTGCAGCATGTATGTAGATGGAAGAGCTCACGGTCCCTGGCAAAAGAACACTGTTTGCCAATTGCATATGCGCGCATATAAGGATGGTGATACAATAGTAGTAGAACCATGGAGAGCTACTTCGTTCCCCGTAATAAAAGATCTGATGGTTGATAGATCTGCATTCGACAGAATTATAGAAGCAGGTGGTTTTATTTCTACGAATACTGGGAATGCGGTGGATGCAAATGCGATTCCCGTGGACAGATATATTTCAGATGAGGCTTTTGACGCTGCCGCCTGTATTGGGTGCGGTGCTTGCGTAGCGGCTTGTCCTAATGGTTCTGCCATGTTATTCGTAGGCGCAAAGGTTTCGCAGTTAGCTTTATTACCTCAGGGAGACCCGGAAAGAAAAACAAGGGTAATCAACATGGTACAACAAATGGATAAAGAAGGGTTTGGTAATTGTGGTAATATTCATAATTGCGAAGCGGAATGCCCAAAAGGAATTTCTGTAAGAAATATTGCAAGATTGAATAAGGAACTTTTACACGCGGCTCTTTCTTCTGAAACCACGGCCAAGTAAGGCTGATTAATGATTAAGTAGTTTATTGATAAATTGGTTAATTGTTTATTAGTTGAATGAGAATACCGGTTATTTATTTCCAAAGGAGAGAGTAAGGTGTATTTGGTTGCTGGCTCGTGACTAAGAACTGAAATCTATTTCACAATAAACAAACAAATATTCTCGATTCCCATTTTTTATTTTCAGAAACCTGTTACAAATTTTTTGATCATTGCTTTCCTTTTGACGAATATTTATAGTTTAATTAAAAGGTAGGGCAATTATATAGAGATTAAGCCTTGGCTAATAAAGAAACCTAAAACACTTCTCCTAAATTACCAAAAAATCCATGTGAGCCATTAGTCCCTATACCGTAATCAATACAAATATTTGTACCAGAAAATTTATTGAATTTGATACGTAATCCTGCTCCAATTGCGGGAGCAATTGTTGTAAATTTATTAGTGCCCAATTCTGAAAGCGACTCGGCGTTTGCAAAAATAACTCCGCCTAAAAATCCATTATTTGTAATACCGTATCTCAATTCAGCTTCAAGATCTACCATATTTTTCCCGATAAATCTGTCTTGCGCATAACCTCTGCCAGTATTATTATAAGTATCAGAAGCTGTTCCCGGAAGGTCCAGGTAAGGAGGGTTACCACTTAAAGTAAATACATTGTAGCTCCAGAATGCCAATACATTATTTTGTGTTAATTTGATATATTTTCTTACATCAATAAGAATGGAGTTCCAGTTACTGGTGCTGCCAAGAAACCTAACGTTTTGTCGTAAGACAATATTACTATAAAAGCTGCCGCCCTCCGGATTAATTGAATTTTTTCTTGAATCATATAAAAAATCTAAAGCAATACCCGACGAAGAAGAAGTTTGGCTGTATCCATATTTTTCAAAATCTGTAACTCTTCCGGTAGGAACATTTAATTCTTTTATATCCCAATGGTAATCGAGCTGATAGCTAAAACCTGCATATAAATTTTTGCCAATATTTTTTAAAACATATTGATAAAGCCGGATGTATTTATAATCAACAATATATCCATTGGCTAATGAATTGGAGGTTCCAAATCCATAAGTTTCCTGTGGATAATTTAGATAACGCAAATCTCCCAATAAATTATATTTATTATTTTTTGTCCAAATATTTGATTGTATAGGAATCAGGAATTGTTTATCCTGTGTATATTTTATAGCAGCCAGGACAGATGATGTATTCGTATGTCCATCACCGTTTGTTAAGAATCCTGCAATTCCTGCAATTCCGCCGGCAAAACCGGTTGAAAGTGTATATTCTGTAATTGGAGCTGCTGAAATACGAAACTTTGTATTTTTATTTAAAGTACTATCAAATCTTTTATCAGGATTTTTATGCAAAATTATCAACACATAGTCTGCAAGGTCTTTCTGCGTTTTATAATAAGCCATTTCCTTTTGAAATGCTAGTGTTGAGCTATCTTTCGAAACTGGTGGTTCTTTCTGTGCTATTACTTTAAAACCAATCAAATTAATAATAAAACTTAGAAGTATTAAAAAGATATTTTTATTAAGATTCAATGTTGCTTTATGCATTTAAGAAATGTTTTTCAATTTTATATTCATCATTCGGAATTTTATAAAGAATTCTATCATCCAATTTAATTAAGAGGTAATTGAATCTTAAAAATAAGGATATAAAAACCTACAGAAAATTAATAATTTATTAAAGATTTAAAAGTTAATCTTTTTTTGCGTGAGGAAGATTTGCGGATTGGACCTGGTATTTTTTTTCAAATGATTACCGGGATTTAAAATTATTATGCTTCTTTACATATTCCAGGCTTTTTTTACGCATTTTTAAATAAAGTCCATCGCGGGTAATAATATCTTCAATATCATGAAGAATAGCCTATGTATTTCCTTCTTCAAATAAAAAGCCTTTTATACTATGTCTTACCTGATACGGGCTACACAACCAATTTTACTGCGATTATTAGAATGCCCGAAGCCTTAGTTGGTCAGGCGTTATGAGAGTGGAAACAGTGTGCCAAATACAGAGAGAAGAAAAAGAAAATTTGAAAAGCGTATAAAAAAGCGACTGAGGTTCATTTAGTCAGAAAAACACCATCTTTTGATATAGAAGGCTTAATCTACTCAACTTCCAACCATAAATACTAATTTTAGACCTTTGTAAAATCCTACTGCTTGAAACCGGAAAGAACATACCTTCTTATTGTCTGTTTATTTTTTTATATTAATGGGCTTTCCCAAAAGAATCCGGCATCTCTTTCTAATATCAGGAGTAAGAAAATTTCTACTAAAATCAATCCGCTTATACTCGATAGCAACAGCATTATTCCTAATAGCCTTGAAGTCACCGGAATCCCTGGAAATGCTTTCACCTTAGATTACGTTAATGCAGAGATCACCTGGAAGTCGAAAAATTTACCTGATAGTGTCTTTATCACTTATCGTGTTTTTCCTTATAAATTAAATTCAATAACGCGACATTTTAATTACGACAGTATCCGTTTCAATTTTGCTATGGAAAAACCTTACGTTTTTAAAAGCAACGAGTTCCAGAATAAAATAATTGATTTTGGCAATATTAATTATAACGGAAGTTTTGGGCGTGGAATTACCATTGGTAATACGCAGGACGCGGTTGTAAGTTCCACATTAAATCTTCAACTCAATGGTTATATTGGCGACAGTATGGAACTTACGGCAGCTATCAGTGACAATAATATTCCCATTCAACCCGAGGGAAATACACAAAACATCAGGGATTTTGACAGAATTTATATGCAAATAAAAAAACACGGATGGCAGGCTAATTTTGGGGATATAGACATCAAGCAAAGCAAAAATTATTTTCTTGATTTTACACAAAGAATTCAGGGGGCTTCTTTTGAGACAGATAATTTGATTAAAAAAGACATGAGCAATTCACTTGTGCTAAGTGGCGCCATTACCAAAGGAACTTATATGAAGGACATAATAACTCCGATTGAAGGCAACCAGGGACCCTATCAGCTTTACGGCGCCAATAATGAAATTTATTTTGCCGTACTCGCAGGCACCGAACAAGTTTATATTGATGGTCAATTATTGACCAGGGGACAGGACCAGGATTATGTAATTGACTACAATAATGCTCAACTAACATTTACAGTCAAACATTTAATTACGAAAGACACGAGGATCCAGGTGGAATTTGAATACTCTAATCAAAATTATCTTAATTCTATTTTGTATGCAAATGATGATCTTAAAGTTAATAAAAAACTGACGGTGAGTGTCGGGGCTTATGTAAATTCTGATGCCAAAAATTCTCCTATTAATCAAACACTCACGACTCAACAAAAACAATTTCTATCACAGTTGGGAAATCATATTGACAGCGCTACCTATCCTAATGCAACGCTGGATACTTTTGCAGTAAATAAAATACTATATAGAAAAGTGGATACCACTTATAATGGGATTAATGATACTATCTATGTGTATTCGGTAAGCCAGACTGATTCTTTATATAATCTTTCTTTTACTGATATGGGCGCCGGAAAAGGTGATTACAATATTCTTAACGACGGCAATGCCAATGGAAGGGTTTTCCAATGGGTGCAGCCTGTAAATGGTGTGAAGCAAGGCGAATGGGCTCCTGTACTACTTTTAATAGCTCCTCAAAAGCATGTGGTGCTAACGGCAGGTGCGCAATATTCTTTCAATGCCAAATCATCTCTGAAAGCAGAAGTGGCCATGAGTAATTATGATGTAAATACTTTTTCACTTATAGACAAAGGGGGAGATAAAGGCGGAGCCGCTAAGTTGGATTATGTGTTTAAACAAAATGTACTTGGCAATTGGAAACCAGGACTGACATTGCAAACGGATGTGGGTTATGAACTTGTTCAGAAAGATTTTACGCCTATTGAGACCTTGCGCAATGTGGAGTTTAACCGCGACTGGAGTCTTCCTTTTGATGCACCTGCGGCTACAGAAAATTTAATTAATGCTTCAGCACAATTGAGCGATCCCAAAAATAATCTTTTGAAATATCAATTCACCAGTTATAGCCGCAGTGATCAATACGAAGGTATCAGAAATTCTATTGATAATGTAATGGTAATAAATGGGTGGCATTTCAACGATAAATTTGATATTACCAATATCAACAGTTCTATACAAGATGGGGCATACCTGAGGCCTACTTTAGATGTATATAAAATTTTCCCCGGATTAAAAGACATGAAAATAGGTGGGGGATATTCTTCTGAAAATAACCAACAACTCGACAAACAGGCAGATACCTTACAGTCTATTAGTTTTGCTTTCAATACATGGCAGGTGTATCTGAAATCATCAGATAAAAAGCCAAATAAATGGGGTATCACTTATTCTACAAGAGAAAATAAAATTCCTTATCAAAAAGGATTAATAACCCAGGACAAAAGCCAGAATATAAATCTTACGACAGAGTTAATGAAGAATGAACATGAACAATTGAGAATGAATGTTACCTATCGTAAACTGGATGTGCTCAATCCTGGCATTACAAATGAACAAAGTGATAAGAGTCTTCTGGGAAGGCTGGAATATGCTGTTCATGAATGGAAGGGTTTTTTAAACGGGAATGTGTTATACGAATTGGGTTCTGGCCAGGAACAAAAACTCGAATATACCTACCTGCAAGTGCCTGCAGGGCAAGGGTATTATACATGGAACGATTATAATAAAGATGGAATTCCTGAATTGAATGAATTTGAAGTAGCCGTCTTCGACGATCAAAAAACCTGGATCAGGGTGTATACTCCAACCAATGATTATGTAAAAGCGAATTACATCCAGTTTAACTACAATGTTTCATTGAATCCTGGTTTGATCATTCCTTCAAATACTACAAAAAGATTCATGAAATTTCTAAGAAAAATAAGTACTACCTCTTCTTTGCAAACCAATAAAAAAGAAATTTCCAAAGATGGATTTGAATTCAGTCCTTTTAGTAAACAATTAATTGACACTTCTTTACTTTCTTTAAATTCATTTTTGACGAATGCCATTTATTTTAACCGCACCAGCAGTGTGTGGGGAATAGATATTACTCATCGCTTAAATAGTAACAAAGCCCTTTTGAGTTATGGTTTTGAAAGTAATTCATTCAGGGATTTAGCTATTAAGGGACGCTGGAATTTATCACGTTCCATTGCAACATCATTTACTAATAAATATGACCGCAACCAACTGGCCAATCCTACCTTTGCTAACAGGAATTACCAGGTTGACGAAGTATCTGCAGAGCCTTCTGTAAGCTATATATATAAAAGTAATTTTCGGGTAAGCCTCATTTATACCTACGATACACGAAATGACAAGCTAGGTGATTCTGCAAAGGCAATCAATAATCAACTGGCTGCTGAAGTAAAGTATAATGTACTTTCCAACGGTACCATCAATGGGAGATTTTCTTTTAATAATATCAATTTCACGGGAGATCCCAACAGCACAGTAGGTTACGTGTTATTAAACGGATTATTACCCGGGAAAAATTATTTATGGGATATGGAACTCACTAAAAGACTGGCGGGAAACATAGAACTCGATCTGCAATATGAAGGCCGTAAATCGGGGACTAATTCGATAGTTAATACCGGAAGAGTTTCTTTAAAAGCCATTTTTTAAAAAACTGCAAACAAACAAAAAACAAAGATTTCTATTTTTTAATTCACTATTTCACCTTCTTTGACCGTTTTTTCTCATTAGTAAAAAACTCTGCAAACGAGTCAAAATCTTTTCGGTAAGAAAGTTGAATACCTGTTCGGTTACTTAGCGTAAGACCAGCTATATCTCCTATGTCTGTTTCGCTTCTGTTGAAACCAATTACTCTTAATCTTCCATCGGGGGAAATCACGTATTCAAAAGAAACATCGGGAGTGAACAGAAAATTGGAGTTGGAATTGGTACTTGTCTGACCTATCTTGTTGTAATCCACATTACCGCCCACTTTCACTAATAGTTTATTATTTAAAAAGGTCGTTTTAACACCAAAGTTACCTACGTTTTGGATTTCATTTTGAGCAGTGGCAGCTCTCTGGAAATTAAAATCGGCGGTATTTATATTGGTATAAAGATTTACAGAATTGGTGTTAAATAATTTTCGCAACCAGTTATTAAGCGAAGAAGATAAGGTATTCGATAATATTTGTCCTACACTTCGTGTAACAAAATTTCCTGTATTATTTCCACTAAGAAGACTTTGGTCATTAGTAAGAAATGTATTGAACAATAATAAGGAAGTTACTGTATTGTTCAATTCATTTTGATCTCCCTGGTATCTTGTCTTCAAATACTCAGTAGCAATTGGATCCGATTTTAAAGGGTTATCAAAAGGAAACTGAAATTCAAATTGCGGGCTTGGATCTTTTAAAGTACCACGTAGTTCAAAAATGATATCCACATCGCCTTTTGCATTGGAAAATCCTGTAGAAGTGGGAATATTACTCAGGTCCACGTTCTCAGCTCTGTAAACTGCGTCAATATTGAGTTTGGCGAGGTACGGATCGCCTGACCATTCAATGTATCCTTGTTGTAATGTGAATGGAGTTTTTAAAAAAGTCTGGAAGTTAAATGTATAAGCGCCTTGTTCTATATCGTATCTTCCCCTAATAGTTAAAGGATCTGAAGTACCTACTGTAATATTTAATTTTCCGCTTCCCTGCGCTTTTATTACATCGCCTGTAGCTTCATCAAGTATCACATCTATTTTTACCAAAGGATTGGCAGTAAGTTCCATATTCACCTTTATGCTGGTGTTTTCCCGCGCCTGAAGATCTGCTTTCATTTCGCGGCCAAATTTTATGAATTCAATATAATCCATAGTCCCTGTTTCTGCGGTTTCTCCCGTGGGTAAATAAATGTGACTGCTGTCTGTAGGTTCACCGGAAATATTTAATTGCATATCAGTAATAAAACCATTGAGCGATAATTCTGCCTGGCCTGTTACCTTTCCATAGAACTCATTATTGTCGCGGGCTGTAGTATTTAGCAGCGCAAATTTCCCGGGTTTATTTCCTATAGGATCTGTTTTAAGATGTAAGTCATTAAAGAAAAAATTATCAAAAAAAGTATGATAGATCTTCCCCGTAATAGTTGCCGTACGATTGAGGGTATCCTTTATTTTTAGGGTACCAAAATCTATTTCATCAGGATTAAATGTGATGATGGAACTATCTTTTAAAATGTAACGGCATTGGGTATAATTAACAGTCATTGTGGTGCTGTCGAGGCTAACGGTTCCTGTTAGCTTTGGAGCAGAGGCCTTGCCCGAAATACTTAGTTTGCCGGATGCTCTTCCGTAAATATTACTAAATATATTATTCAGATAAGGTTCGAGAATATGAATTCCTGAATTATTAAGAACCACTGAACCGCTCAATTGACTGGTAGAGGTATCTTTAAACTTGTAGCCAAAATTTGCGGCGAAATTATAAAGGTCATTATTTGAAATTGCATTTACAGTAAAAGTTCCCGGAGATGAAAGATATTCTCCATTAGCTGTGATCACTCCAATGGAATCGTCTTCAAATTTGAATTGATTAATTTTTGTGTCAAACTCAACTGCCATTTCTCCAAAAGGACCATTGATGTGAATGCTGCCATCCAGCAAGCCCTGTAGTTTTGGCGATTTCAAAAAAACAGGAGTTACATCCTCAACAATGAGATTTTGAACTGCTATAACTACATCATTACTATTTCCTATAGAAGAGGGTTGGGTGGAAATATAAACCTGCTGGTCATTCTGTGTAAATTTGATATTATCAGCCATCAATAATTTATTGCTTAGCTCCAGTGCGCCGTCTTTTGATATATGCCATTGTTTTTGGTTGATGGTGAATGAAGAAGGATTAAAAGTTAACCTGAAGCCATCCTTTTTTGTTTGCAACCGGGCAGAGATTTCTGCATTACTCAGGGTTTTATTTCCGGTAGTTAGAATGGTGATATCAGAAATATCGTTGGCTGCGACGATACTTAATTTTGTATCAGGAGAATGCAGGCTGTCATTGATCACAACATCATCTATTTCACCTTTTAATATCAGCGTATCTGTATTCCCGCTGGCATTCAAAACCAAATTATTAAAACTGATATTGCTGTAATTGAACTGCGGCACGTTTGCATTTAGCTGTAAAGTATTAGCAGCGATATCAATATTTCCATTTATAGTAGTATTATCAAACCCGGTAATTCTTTTGTCGAAAAGATTAATATACTCACTGATATTTCTCGTGTTTACAATGAAGGAAAAATTCTGATTTTCCACTATTTTTTGGGGTTTATCTATGTACGAAGGATAATATTTATTTAGAAATAATTGAAAAGCATTGGGTAGTTCAAGTATTTTGAAATTGCCGTTGATACTGGCATCCAGCTCATTTGTTTTTACAGTTAATAATTTTTTCCCGTCATAAACTGTGGAATTTACATTAATTGAATCGAAAGATAATTGTTTCCCATTGTCTTTTAAAACAGCATCGTATAATTTAGCTGAACCTAAAAAATTATCAATATTATTTCCTGTAAAATTCAGACGAAATTTACCTTTTACTGTAATACTATCGTTAGTGAATCCCAGGCTTTTAAGGTGCAGCTTGTCAACGTTGGCAACAAGGTCGAACTCAGGATTCGACTTACTGAAATTAATTGAACCAACAAGCGTGTCAATTTTTAAATGCGGGTCATCAATGCTTGCAGAACCGGTAAAAAGATTTTTCTTAAAACTGCCATGAGCAATAATATTCGAATAAGGATATTGATTGAATTCTATTTTACTTATACTTCCGTCAATTCCAATGTCTATATCATTTGCATTAAATCCTTTGCCATTTATTTTTCCATCAAACGTGAGATTACCTATCTGGCTGCTGCTAATAAATTTACCTAATTGGAAATTCCCTGCAGAGATGTGTCCCTGGTAAAGTGGTTTCCCTTTATACGGAATCTGCATGTGGAGATCAGTTTTTAATACTCCAATATCCGTAGATAAGACTCCATAAGCAACAAAATCATGAATATAACCGGTATAGCTACCCGTAAATTTAATATTGCCAAAAGCGCTTAATTTTGGAGTGGTAATTTCTTTTAATGAAGGAATCAGCTTGGCCAGTTCATTATAATTCGTTTTTAATTCTCTCGACCTGAAATCAATAAATGTTTGGTCAATATCCGGCAATCCTCTCAGGCTGATATCTCCATCAAGGTAGTTATTAGTTCCTGCGCGGATGATCATTTTTTGTCCCGTAATATTATCTACTTTGCCATGGGCGTTTCCGCTCAGAGAAAAAACCGTATTCCATGATCTTGTTTCCGGCGCAAAATAAGCAAGGTCTTCACTGCTAATTTCACTGTTTTTAAAATGACCATCTAACTTTACTGTGTTAATAAAATCCTGCATGTCGTCATTAAAATGATTGTAGTGCATTGCAAAATAATCTCTTAAACGGCTATGGGCTGTAATGATATCCAGGTTTTTAAACTCCATTAATTTAGGAGTAAACTTAAAATCGGCTGCCAGTTTTTTTATTACGAAACCACCCCTATCTTTTGCAGAAATAGAAATAGCGGATTCCAGGGTATCATTAATCAACCGGAGGTTTTTAAACGTGCCTTTTAAAGAAGAAATCACAATACGGCTGTCATCAAATTGATTGGGTAGAGACGGACTAGAACTTTGTTTTTCAATAGCTACTAATCCATCTCCCATAGAGAAATTTCTTACTGAAATCTTCCATGCATCAGGGTTCCATTGCAATCCTGTTGGTTCTGTAGGAATTATTTTTGATGTATCTGTGGTTGTGTCAACCGGTTTCTTTCCTCTATAATCATACAAAGTGAAAGACGGTTTGTCTACTGTAATATCATTGATGTTAGCGACATTATTTTTTAAATCAATAAAATTTGCATGAAGATTCAATTGGTTTACCGATGCCAGCAGATCTTCTCCTTCCCATTCGTCTTTTTGCCAGATTTTTACATTTTTGAGATTTAATACTTTCAGATCAAGATTAATTTTACCGGAAGAGGTGTCTGTCTTCTTATTGCCAGAACCGGAAAAATAATCCATTAAAAACTGATAATTCCATACGGAATCTGTACGATGAAGATTGATGGTGGCATCATCAAGCCCGATATATCTGACTGTAATTTTATCTTTAAAAAAGAACCAATCGGTAATATTCACTTTAGCTGCGCCGGCATATAATAATGTGTCTTTCTTTTTGTCTAATACCAATAACCCCTCCATAGACATTTTATCAAAAAGTTCCAAGTCAATGTGCTTAATAGAAACGGTTGTATTCAGATTTTTTGAAAGGCGCGAGGCAACTTTATGAATAATAAAATTCTGAAAAAAACTTGTTTGCAATAATATCCAAAGCACAAGTATCAGCACAATGATGCCTAACAGAATTTTGAGAAATATTTTTGAAACCTTTTTCAGCGGAAAATTGATTGTCAGCAAAAATAAACAAACCGTATCGCAAGTCAAATTTCATAATACGTTAAAGCGTTGATGAATTGTTAATCCTGTTGTGGCTTCTTGTTACGAAATACAGGGATTTGCAAGAATTAAGAGAAAAATAGTTTGCAATAAAAGAAGAAATAGTGTGGATTTTTGGTTTCTTTTTTTGATAAGATTTTTTATAAATTATTAGGAAATAAATATAGTATCTCAGACCTATCGACCGCAAATCATAAAGTAATTTTTATTTCTTAAGATGCATCAACTTCTAATAATTTGATACATCATTTCGCTTTCAGTAAAAGAACAAATAAACAATATCCTTATTTCTTCTTTGCCGCTTTCTTAGGCGCAGCTTTCTTTGAAGAGCTTTTTTTCTTTACTGTTTTCTTATCAAAGGCCTTTGGATCTTTTTTCAAAATTATTTTTTTTATATCTTCTAATTCGATCACGCTTAGTTCTTCAGGAGTATATTTTCCACCTTCGGGTTTTGCCGTCAGCTTCAGCATTTTCTTGCCAAACCGTATAAACGGGCCCCAGCGGCCATTCTCAATTGCAATCTTTTCTCCCGGCCATTGCCTGATAAAACGATTGGCTTCTTTTTCAATCTTTTTTTCTATTAGTTCGTTGCAATCTTTTTGTGTGAGATTATCAAAATGATAGGCCCGTGGAATATTTATAAAAAGATCATTCCATTTTATAAATGGCCCAAAACGGCCTTTGCCTTTTGTGATGGGTTTTTCATTGTAATAGCCTATTGGCGCATCTTCTATTTGTTTGGCTTTTATGATTTCAATAGCCCGGGACAAGTCAACTTCTAATGGTTCTTCACCTTTAGGTATTGAAATAAATTGCTCTCCAAATTTTACATAAGGCCCGAATCTCCCCACATTTACAGAAACCTCCTGGTTTTCATATTCTCCTAAGTTGAGAGGCAATTTAAAAAGATCCATTGCTTCTTCCATGGTAATGGTTTCTATACTTTGGGTTGCTTTTAATTTTGCAAAACGAGGTTTTTCTTCATCATCAGCAATACCTATCTGTACCATTGGCCCGTATCGTCCCATACGTGAAAAAACAGGTTTCCCGCTTTCTTTGTCAATTCCTAATTCGCGTTCTCCTTTGGCGCGCTCAGCATTTTCGAGCGTGTGTTCTACCGAATTATGAAAAGGTTTGTAAAACTCGCTCACCATATTATTCCATTTTAATTTGCCTTCGGCAATTTTATCAAACTCTTCCTCAATATTTGCTGTAAAAGAATAATCCATTACTTTATCAAAATGCTGATTCAAAAAATCAGTAACTACCAAACCAAGATCGGTAGGGAAAAGTTTTCCTTTTTCTGCGCCGGTATTTTCCTGGATGGTTATTTTATTTATGGTATTTTCTTTGGTAAGTTTTACGATTCTTATATCTCGTTTGATCCCTTCTTTATCTCTTTTCTCTACATAACTTCTTTTGATGATGGTGCTGATAGTGGGGGCGTAGGTACTCGGCCGGCCAATGCCAAGCTCCTCCAATTTCTTTACCAATGAGGCTTCAGTATATCGTGCAGCATGTCTTGTGAATTTTTGGGTTGCAGCCATTTCTTCAAAAACCAATTGTTGATTTACAGTGAGGGCCGGTAAACGGCTTTCAGCCCCGAATGCAGTATTGTCGCTATCATCATCGTCATTGCCTTCATTATATACTTTTAAAAATCCGTCAAATTTCAGCACTTCCCCCGTAGCAGTCAATTCTTCATCTACAGTACTTATTTTTATTTTAGCTGTGGTTTTTTCAAGAATGGCATCACTCATCTGGCTTGCAATAGTCCGCTTCCAGATGAGGTCGTAGAGGCGTGAGGTTTCAGGATCATTAATTTCTTTCTCACTCATTTCAGTAGGGCGAATGGCTTCATGCGCTTCCTGAGCGTTTTCATTTTTATTTTTATAATTGCGTAAATGCAAATATTTGTCACCATAATTTTTACGGATCTCATTTTCTATTTGTCCTTTAGCAGTTGCGCTAAGATTTACACTATCGGTACGCATGTAAGTGATCTTGCCGCTCTCGTAAAGCTTTTGCGCCAGCAACATAGTTTTGCTAACGCCATAGCCAAGTTTCCGACTGGCTTCCTGTTGCAATGTAGAAGTAGTGAAAGGCGCGGCAGAAGTACGATAGCCGGGTTTTACAATAATATCTTTTACTGAATAAACTGCATTTTTGCATCTCTCCAAAAACTTTTCTGCTTCTTCAATAGTCGCCGTAGAGCCGTCTTCGGCTTTGAAAGAAATGTTTTTTCCTGAAGGATCGGTTGCTGACAGCGTAGCTTCTATTTTAAAATTTGTGATTGGCTGAAACTGATTGATCTCTCTTTCTCTCTCCGCTATTAATTTTACTGCTACACTTTGTACCCTTCCTGCACTCAGGCCGCCTTTCATTCCTATTTTTCTCCATAGTACAGGGGAGAGTTCAAACCCTACAAGCCTGTCCAAAACCCTCCTGGCCTGCTGTGAATTTACCAGGTTCATGTCTATCAACCTTGGATTTTGCACTGCTGCATTGATGGCGGGTTTTGTGATTTCATGAAAAACAATGCGTTTGGTTGTATTTACATCTAGTCCCAATACCTGGGCAAGATGCCAGCTAATACTTTCACCTTCACGGTCCTCATCCGAGGCCAGCCATACGGTTTCTGCTTTTTTTGCATATTCTTTTAGATCCTTCACCACTTTTGCTTTTTCTTCCGGTACCTTATATCTTGGGGCAAAATTGTTTTTTATATCAATACCCATATCATCTTTTTCGAGGTCACGGATATGGCCATAGCAACTCTTTACCTCGAAATCACTGCCCAGAATTTTT
>Ga0208589_1000171_pt1 | contig 31028 bp, 32 predicted proteins | sample NGESurshal092012_2_FD_184486 | JGI IMG/M metagenome (GOLD analysis project Ga0208589, IMG submission 184486) | Arctic peat soil microbial communities from Barrow, Alaska - NGEE Surface sample F53-2 shallow-092012 (SPAdes) | ecosystem: Environmental > Terrestrial > Soil > Wetlands > Peat ...
GGGCCGCGAGGGTGAATTCCCGGTCGGCCTCGGTGTAGCCGAACCGCCTGCGCGCCACCTCGACGTGCTGCCCGACCACCGCCGGGGGGACCCGCGACGGATCGGCGCAGACCGTGGCCAGCACGCCGGCCACGAGTTCTTCGGGGGCGTACTGGTGCCGCCGTCTGAGCATCCGCTGGCTCAGCCCGGGGACCATGTTGACCAGGAACATCATGACCACGGAGGGATCAGGCCGGACGGGCATGAACGGCAGCGCCGGGTCGAGCAGGATGAGCCCAGTCACCGTGGACGGCGCGGCGACCGCCTCGCTGAGGGCGATCATCCCGCCCATCGAGTTACCCATCAGGATGACCCGTGAGCCGGCCACCGCCTCGATGAAGCGGTGCAGCAGGACCCGGTTGGAGGACACGTCCACCCCCCGGCCCGCGGAGCGGGTGAAACCGTGCCCGGCCAGGTCGGGAGCGAGCACCTGGTAGCGGTCGGTCAGCAGCGGCGCGAGGGCCGACCAGTTGACCGCGCAACCCTCCAGGCCGTGGACCGCCACGATGACCGGGGCGCCCGCCGGGCCGCCGAAGTCGAGGTAGTGCACTGGCCCGTCGATATCGACCCAGCAGGACTCGCCGCCAAACCGCGGGCCCATGCCGGGGTCTGCGGTGCCAGGGTCTGCGGTGCCAGGCTCTGGGGCGCCGGAGTCCGGAACCCCGGGAGACGCGGTCTGGCCATCCTCCGTCGCCTGTGCCATTGGGCTTACCCTTCGTGCGTCGTGGGCATCGACTCGTGCCCGTCCGTGGTTAGTGCTCGTCCACGGCTAGTTCGTGTCCGCCATGGCCTGGACGCCGCGGATGAACAGGTCGATGCCGAACCGGTAGTGGAAGTCCGGGTCGTTGCAGTCGGTCATCGGCTCCGCCGCCTCGACCAGGCAGGGGTAGCGGTCCGGCGGCAGCATGGCCAGCTGGATCCGGCTGCGGCGCTGATGCTCGGCCCGGTCGGCCTCACTCAGCGACGGGCCGTACCCCGGCTCGCTCATGGCGAGCATCAGCCCGGTCCACAGCGCGCTGCGGGCGACCGCGCTCGCGTGCTGCGGGTCGAAGCCGCCACGGCGCAGCACCTCCAGGGTGACCTCGATGGCCTCCAGCGCGGCCGGGGACTGCTTCTCGCCCGCGACTAGCAACTGGGACGCACTGGAGTGCGCGCGGAGCACCTGGACCAGCGATTCCAGCAGGGCGCGGAGCTGCGCGGACCAGAGGACTGCCTCGTCCACGTCGGTGTCGATCTCGCTCCAGAACTGGTCGGCCAGCCCGTTGAGCAGTTCGTCTTTGTTCCGGAAGTGCCAGTAGAGCGCCATCGGGGTGACCCCGAGCTCCTGGGCCAGCCGGCGGATGGTCAGCGCATCCAGGCCCTCGGCGTCCGCCAGCGTGATAGCGCGCCCGACCACGGCGACCTTGCTCAGCCGGGGCCGCTGCGGGTCCGCGGGCGGGTTCGCCGGGTCCGGCGGACTCACCGCTGGCGCCGTGTCAGCAGCTCGCGCCGTGTCCGGGGCAGGTCTGGAAGCCATCACCCTCAACTATACGCCGTACAAGTACTAGCCTCCTCCTCCCGGTGCCGAAGTCCGTCCCGGATGCCGCACCTGTCTCGTGACGAGCGTGGGGTATCCCGCCCTGATGTCAAGCTGCAACCAACGGCCGCGCGAGAGCAGCCGCCGTTCTCTCTGGGCGTTGGGTCCGGGTTCCGGATCGTTCGGGGTTACTGGCCGATCGCCTCGAGGATGGACTCGTCGAGGTGGCTCGACCCATCGAAGACCTCGACGTCCACGCGGTCCTTGAAGCCGTCCCTGCCGCGCGCGACGCGGATGACCATCCCGAGACGCAACAGGAACGCGCGTTTGTCGGCGTCGGTCTCCAACGTTGCCCAGTGCTGGCCGATGGTGTCGCCGGTCGGCCGCCGCTCGACTGTGGCCGGGACGGATGGGAGCGCCCGCAACCGTGCCCGCTCCGCTAGCAGCTCGGCCTGCTTGACGGTGAAGTCGGAGTCGTCGAAGTCCAGCTCGCGCAAGTCTCGCTCGACCTCGTAGATCTCTTCTTCATGCCCGTGCCCGGGGGTGACCACGGTCTCGTACCGGGGCCAGCGCGCCAGCGTGGTCGTCATGTACTTCTCGACCCGGGCCTCCAGCTCCCCTAGCGGGAACATATTCCTGCACGTGCTCGGCTTCACATCGGTACCCCAGCACCGGTAGTAGACGTTGAAATGCTTGCTGCCGTCCTTGCGGACGTTCTGGGCACGAAGTCGGTACATCGGGCCGCCGCACTTGCCACATATCGCCACCCCGCCGAGCAGGGGCGCGCCAGCCCGCACCGCGCCCTTCTTGGACGCCTTGCGGCCCAACTCGGCCTGCACTTTGCGCCAAGTGTCCAGGTCCAGGATTGGGGATACCCGAAGGACCGTGCGCCCGCTGGCGTCGGTACGGCGTCCGGCCAGCACGGGGTTCCGGAGGACATCGGGAGCGTCTTGGGTACCCAGGTACCACCCCGGCGCGTAGGAATGCCCTCAGCGTCCAGGTACGCGCACAGGTACCGCAGGGACTTCCCAGCGAGGTACATCGCCACCACTGTGCGGATCGCGTCGGCCTGGACAGGGTCGGGCTGCAGGGTCTTGGCCTTGGCCTCGCCGACGATCCGATACCCGAACGGTGGCCTGCCGACGAACGACTTCGTGCTCCGCAGGTGCTCCTGCATCCGCCGGTACCGGGTGCTCGTGTTCTCCCACTCGGCGGACGCGATGTTGATCAGGTTGTCCCAGATGATCGGAGTCACGGCATCCCCGCGCTCGGGCGGCCAGCACAGCTCCGGGTTGACCACCACCAGCTTCATCGAGGGCCTGGAGTGAGTGGTCAGCAGCTACATCCGGCCGCCCGCCGCGGTCCCGAGCCTCGTGCGGGTCGCGGCGGCGGATCCGGCGCCGGGGCAGCCGGCTGGCCCGGAACTGGCGGATACCGGTCCTAGCGCCCGGCTGACCCGGTCCGGGGACCGGTCATACCCCCCGGCTGACCCGGCTGGCGGCCTCGGCCTGCCAGCCGGGTCCCGGGCGGGCGCTCTCGATCCACCAGGTGGCGCCGGCCGCCACGTAGGCGGGGGCGACCAGCTCCACGTCGCCGGGCTCCCGCTCCAGGTCCGCCCAGACCACCAGGTCGAAACCCTCGGGCGTGCCCCGGGACGACCAGGCCTGGTCCCGGACCGCGGCGACGTCCGCTGGCGCGGGCCCGACCAATGCCACATCTCCCTGCGGGTTCACCGAGCGGCGCAGCGGCACCATGCCATCCCAGCGGCAGGCCCGCCGCACCGGCCCGGCCGCGGGCAGCACCCCGCCGATCCAGACCGGGATGCGCGGCTCTTGGACCGGCACAGGACTGAAACGCACGGGGTCCAGCGTGTAGTGGCTGCCCTGGTAGGAGAACCACTCCCCGGTCCACAGCCCGGCCAGCACCTCGAGGCCCTCGTCCAGCCGGGCGGCCCGCTCCCGGGCGGCGGTGGGTTCGTGGAAGATGCCGAAATCACCGTAGGCGGGCGACCCGAGGCCGACGCCCAGGATGAGCCGCCCGCCGCTGAGCCGGTCCAGGGTGACGGTCTCCTTGGCCAGCTGCCAGGGGCGCCTGCGCGGCACCGGCGTGATCATGGTCCCGAGGCGCATCCGCGAGGTCCGCGTGGCCACCACGGCCAGGATCTGCCACGGATCCAGGATCGGCGGTCCCTGGCCGGTGTCGCTGAACACGAGGTGGTCCCACAAGAAGAAGCCTTCGAAGCCGGCCTGTTCCGCAGCGACCCCGAGATCGATGAGGTCGGCGGGGTCGGCGGCGAAAGGCGGGACGGCCAGCGCCCGGCGCAGCACAGTCGCGGGCCGGGTCAGCAGATTCGTGAGGCGGGCGACGTGCCGTCCGCCTCAGCCAGCATGAGCTTCAGCCGCGCCGGGCCGCCTGCCCGGACGGCCAGGTGCTGCGGCGCCAGGCCGCGCTGGGCCGAGGCGTCGCCACCCCAGGCGCGGATGCAGGTCTCGGGGGCCAGGTTGGCCAGGGCCAGCAGGGCACCGGTCGTTCCCATCGGCCCGGCCAGGGCCAGGAAGGCCGCCGAGCCGACGTAGGTGCCGCCCGGGTTCCGGGCCAGCTCATCGAGCAGCCGGTCGGGGCTGCCGGAGGAATCCTTGAGGCCGGTCACCGGCAGCGTGGCCAGGCTGTCCACCGGGATATCCGCGCAGGAGAGGAACGGGTTGTGGTACGCGAGGACCGGCCGGCCGGCGGCGGCCTCACGGATAGCCGAGAAGTAGCCAGCCAGGTCCGCACAGCGAGGCGGGCACCAGGTGAGCACGGCGTCGGCCCCGGCGGTCACCGCCGCCCGGGTCAGCCCGGCCGCCTGGCGCAGCGACGGCGCACCCGTCCCCGCGATCACCGGCACCCGGGGCGGGAGCGCGCCCCGCACCGCCTCGATCAGCGCGGTACGTTCCGCGCCGGTCAGCGTACCGGCCTCCCCGGTGGTGCCGTTGACCAGCACCGCCGCCATGCCCCGGCCGGCGAGATCGGCCGCGAGCTTGCCCGTGGAGGCCGGGTCGATCTCCCCGCCGGAGTCGAAGAGGGTGACCAGCGCCACGCCCACCCCGCTGAACAGGATCGCTGGATTCGGTTCCGCCACGTTCGGTACCGTCATCGTCGCCTCACTCCGAGCCCTGACCGCATTGGTCTTTCCAGGCTACGTGGGCATCCCCGCCCCGGCGAGAGCTGCGGCCGCCGGTCTACGGTGGTGACCAATGGCTGACGGCACCGGCGCCAGCGGCCCAGGCAATGACGTCGCGGGGCGGCATCAGGGAACACGGTGAGCGGTACATGCCAGGGACTGGTCAGGTGCGCTGGGGAATCGTCGGCACGGCACGCATCGCCCGCAAGGCGTTCGTGCCCGCGGTGGCGGCGGCCGGCGGGGTAATCACCACGGTGGCCGGCCGGGAGCTGTCCCGGGCCAGCCAGTACGCCGCGGGGACCGGCATCGCCCGGGCGGTGCAGGGCTACCAGGCCCTGCTGGACGATCCGGACGTGGACGCGCTGTACATCCCGCTGCCCAACAGGCTGCACGCCGAGTGGACGACCAGGGCGCTGCAGGCCGGCAAGGCAGTGCTCTGCGAGAAGCCGCTGTGCGGCACCCTGGCCGAGACCGAGCAGGTCCTCGCAGTGGCCCGGGAAACCGGGACCCCGCTGTGGGAGGCCTTCGTGTTCCCTTTCACGAGCAGATGGCCAGGATCCGGGGGCTGCTGGCCGACGGCGCCATCGGTGAACTGCGCGAGATCCAGTCCGGCTTCCACTTCATGCTGGACCACCCAGGCGACTTCCGGTTGCGCCGGGACATGGCCGGCGGCTCCCTCAACGACGTCGGCTGCTACCCGGTCCGGCTGGCCGTGGAGCTGCTGCGCGGGGAACTGGAGTCGGCCTGGGCGACGGCGATCCTCGGCGGGGACGGGGTGGACGTGGACCTGCAGGGCAGTCTCGGCTATTCGGGCCACCAGCGGCTGACGCTGTCCTGCGGGTTCCTGCGCAGTGACGACCGGTTCGCCCGGCTGCTCGGCACCGCCGGGCAGATCCACATCACCGACCCGTTCCATCCAGGGCCGGACGACTCGTTCACCCTGTTCGAAGAGGGCAAGGAGCCCAGAGGCTACTCCTCGACCGACGAGGTACCGTCGTTCACGGCCGCGATCCGGCACATGCAGCGGGTCGTCCAGGGCCAGGAGGAGCCCCGGCACCTGGCGGTGGACAACTCGCTCCCCACCGCGCGGGGCCTGCATGCGCTCCGCGAAGCCGCGGCCCGCGACCAGGTGAGCGCCGGCCAGCCGGCTGGAGAACAGCCGGGCGGAGAGCAGCCCGGATGAGCAGTCAGGGAGGCGGGCCGGCATGACCGGCGAGGCCCCCGGGGGCCTGCCTCCCGATGCGGCGGCGGCCGTCCAGGACGCGCTGGCCGCCGAACGCCAGGACACCCTGGCCCGGATCACCGCGCTCAGCCGGGAGTTCAACGGCATCGTGGAATCGTCCGCGGGGGTCGCCACCGACGACGAGCATGATCCCGAAGGGGCCACGATCGCGTTCGAGCGGGCGCAGCTGGCCGCCCTGACCGACCAGGCGCAAAGCCACCTCGCCGAGCTGGATGAGGCCCTGGGCCGGCTCCGGCAGGGCCGCTACGGGCGGTGCGAACGGTGCGGGCGGCCGATCGGCGCCGAGCGGCTCGCCGCCCGCCCCGCCGCCCGTACCTGCATCACCTGCGCCGCCGCTGGCTAGTCGATCAGGAGACCTCAGCCTGGCCGGCGCCACGCAGCGTGCGGTCGGCCAGGGAAACCAGGACCAGGATGGCGCTGACACCGACCATGATCCACCCGATGATGTGCAGCCCGTGGTCGGAAACGCCGCCGTGGAACACGATCCCGGTGATCGCGGATGAGGCGATGGACCCGACGTACCCGAACGTGCGCAGCAGGCCCGAGGCAGTGCCGATCTGGTCGGCCGGCGCCTGTGTGTACAGGGCGATCTGGTTGCCGCTGGCCGCGGTGCCCATCGCCACGCCGAAGGCCAGGGTGATCGCGACGATCCAGATCACCGACGTCGACGAGCCGAGGAACAGGACGCCCACCGACCCGGCCAGGCAGGCGATCGCCGCGGCGATGACGGGCCCCCGGACCAGGTTCCGGCGCGAGATCGGCGTGATGATGACGCCCGAGATCGCGGTCATCGGGAGCAGCAGGAGCCCGGTGGCGATGGCGGAGAACCCGCGCCCGGCCTCGATCCACTGCGTGACGCCGTACAAGACGACGTAGACGCACAGCAGCACGAGCGCGAAGCGCAGGTAGGTACGCGTGAGGGCCAGATTCGACGCGAGCAGCCGCACGTCGAAGAACGGGCTCCGGGCGCGCAGCTCCCAGGCCACGAGCGCGACCCAGGCCACGACGGCGACACCCAGCACGACCCAGTTCGGCGCGGGCAGCGAGAACAGGAACATCAGCAGGGTCGTCATCGCGATGGCGAACCCGGCGATGCCGATCGCGTCGATGCGCGAGGCCACCTCGCGCGGCCGCCGGGACCCTTCAGGCGCCGCGTCCCGGGGAATCCAGAGGAGGGCGGCGGTGGCCGCGATGAGCGCGACCGGCACGTTCACGAAGAACACCGCGCGCCAGCCGAGCGCGTCGACGAGAACGCCGCCGATCGGAAGGCCCAGCGAGGCGGTGGCGATGCCGGCGATCTGCAGGCCGCCGAGGACGCCCCCAGGTGGCTTGTCCATCCCCGCGTGCTGCGCGCGCCTGCGGATGAGGAGCATCGCGGTCGGGTAGGCGCACGAGGTGCCCAGGCCGATCAGCGCCCGGCTGACCAGCAGCGTGAGGAGATCCTGGGCGACGCCTCCGATCACGCCGCCGAGGAAGACCAGGAGGATGCCGGCCAGGAACACCCGGCGCGGCCCGAACACCTCGGCCACTTTCCCCGCGGTCGGCTGGGCGATCGCGCTGGCCAGGTACAGGGCTGTGACCAGCGCTGCGGTCTGCCCCACCGAGACGTGCACGCCAGCCGCGATCGGCACCAGGGCGGTCGCGATCAGGGAACTGTTGATGGGGTTGAGGGCGGAGCCGATGAACAGTGGTGTGGTGAACCGCCACGAGAAGGGCTTCGTGCCCGGATCATTCTCCGGGCCGGCCGGTGGCGACAGAGCGGGCTGGGACTGGGCTCGCTGGGACGGGGCTCGCCGGGGCATGTGCTCCTCCAGTGCGTGGTGCGGAGGGCTCGGGGGCGCCGGCCGGGCCGGAGCGCGGTGAGCCTCAAATGAGCTGCGCGAGGCGCTCGATCAGCGGCGCGGCCACCCGCAGTTGCTCGATTTCGCTGGGCGTGAACCGCCGGGCGAGCGCGCCTGCCATCAGGTCGGTCAGGGCGTTACGCCCGGCGCGCAGCGCACGCTCGCCAGCTGCGGTGATGGTGAGGATCGAGCGCCTCCCGTCATCCGGATCCGGCGTGCGGGCGACGAAGCGGCGCGCTTCGAGCGCGGCGACGGTGGCTCCCATCGCCTGCGGGGTGATCTGCTCCCACCTGGCCAGCGCCGCGGTGGTGCCCGGGCCGTTGCGATCCAGCCGGGACAGGACGGACATCTCCGGCCCGCTCAGATCCCCGTCCCGGGCCGTCTCGCGGGCCCGGCGCTTCAGCAGTCCGACGCTGAGCTGCAGCGCAGCCGCCGTATCACGGATGTTAGCTTCGCTAAGCATATGAGAAGGCTAGCCTTCCAAGGCTTGCGCGGCGCCAGGCCGCCGCGCTCCACCCGGACCCAGGCTGCTGATTCGTAATCCTGAGATCACGCTAAGTAGCCGCTACGCCCGGCTCCGATTTGCACGAATCTCCTGCTTTTCTTTTGCCGTAAGAATTCTTATACTCACTGCTACCAGGAAAAGGCGGGAATCACCGGCCAAAGGGGCGGGAACAAGGGGGGCGGAGATATGTCCTTTGTATGCCTGGAGTGCGGCTTACCGTTGAACGCAGAAGACGCATTCTGCGGAAACTGCGGCCGGCCGGCCGGAACGCGGGCCCGCGACGACTCCTCGGCCATAAGCACTGGGCAAACTGCCCGTCAGCCCTGGCCCGGCCACGGAGCGGTCCCGCCGGGGAGACCACCAGGCGGCTCCCCTCCGGCGGCAGGGTCCTGGACGGAACAGCAACCGCCCGGCGAGGCCCACCAGTCAGAGCCTGGCTCTCACCGGTCCGCCGGCCCGCTCTTCACTGATGGTGAGGCGCGGATCCGGACGGAGGCCCCGCCAGCGGCGGCCCAGGGCAACGGCGCGGCTGCCCCGGGGCCGCCCCGCGAGATAACCCGGATTGATGCCAATGCGGATCAGCGGCTGAGCTATACGGAGACCTCCAACGAGCCGACCTTCGACCCGCTGCGGAACTCACGGTTCGGATGGCAACTCTTGCGGCGTTTTGCCCTATTTTTTGCGGTGGCCACCGTCATCAACATTCTGATTTCGCTGTTCTTCGGGTTCACTTTCATCGTGACCCACGACGCGTCGGTCTTCGACGTCAACGCCGTGATCGATTCCCTCATCGAGCTGGGACTTTTCGTCGCCTACGCGCTCATGCCCGTGCCGGCCTTGCTGACCCAGTGGAGCCGGCTGCTGAACTTCCAGGCGGACGTCGCAGACATCGCCTTCACACACATCGCCCAGGCCATGGACCGTCACGGCACCCCGTCAGACTCCTTCCAGCCGCGGACCCTGCGGCCTCCGGGCGAGGGAAGCCGCAAGTACCTGGAACTGCGCCGGGGAGTCTTCACCGGCTTCATCTCCTGCTTCGCGCACGGGCGTGACCTGTATGTCGGCTGGTCATTCTGGATTTACATGTCCCCGCTGCGCTGGGTCCAGATGAGGATCGGCAGGTACATCCAGGACCGGACCGGGCGCGGCAACGACATGCATCAGACCCTCCGTTACGAGTCGACCAGAGCCACAATCGCGGCCATGCACGCCTGCACCCTCGAGGGGATCGATGCGGCCATCCGGAGGCTCAACCCGGAGGGCGACGGGCTACTGGATACCGACGTCCCGTTCGCGGCCAGCTAGCGGCCTGGTGAGCTCATCTAGCCCTGGGGGGCGCACGTGAATTTCTGTACCCGATGCGGCCGTCCTGCAGACGGCGCCCCGCGGTTCTGCACCCACTGTGGCGCCCGGCTGCGCCCGGCGGACCTCCAGGCCACGCCAGCCCGGGAGGACCACGAGGCCAGATCAGCCGGGCCAGACGGCACCGGGCCCGGGATCATGGCGCCGTCGCCCCTGATCACACCTGAGCATGGCCGGCCTGAGCATGGCCGGCCTGAGCCTGACCCTGAGCCGCCGACGTTCACGACTCCTGTGCCGCCCCTTTCGCGGACGCCCACTCCGCCCCCGGTGCCGCCCGCGGCCCCACCCCCTGCGGCACCAAGTGGTGCGGTACCACCTCCGCCCGCACGAGCCACCCGCGGGCCGGCCCCGCCCGGGCCGCCGATCTCCCCGGCGGGGGGCTTCCCGCCGGACGACCCGGGGGCCTATACCCCGGCCTGGCGGCGCCGGCGATTCCCGCTCTGGCTGCCGCTCGTGGCGGGGCTGGTGGTCGTCCTCGGCGGGCTGACTGGCTGGTACCTCACTGGCTCGCAGGGCGCCCACTCACTGACGTCGGGCCGCCCGTCGTCGCAGGCGACGCCGCCCGGGGCCGGCGGCGCGGCGCAGGCCGCCACGGCCGAACCGTCCACCCCGCCTCCCAGCCCCAGCACACCGGTGGTGTCGCCGACCGCCGCAGCCAGCGCGACAGCGCCTACCGGAGGTACCCAGGGGACCGGGGGCAGCGCGGTGGTGGCGCTGAGCCCGGGTGTGTCGGGCCAGCCCGCAGCGGCGGCCATCGCGACGTTCCTGGGCCAGTACTTCACCGCCATCAACCAGCACGACTATCAGGCGTACATCAGCCTGTTCACCCCGGCCGCCCAGCAGGGCAATACGGTACAGAAGTTCAGTTCTGGCTATGCGACCACCAGCGATTCCAGCGAGACACTCGTCGAGGTGTCACCCGCCCACCACGGGAAGACACCCGCGTCGGTCACTTTCGTCAGTCACCAGGCCCCGCAGGACAGCCCGACCCACTCGGCCTGCACCATCTGGAGAATCACCCTCTTCCTGCGATCCACCGGCACGTCGTACCTGATCGGGAAGGGCCCGGGGAGCTACCACGCGTCCATGCAGGCCTGCCCGTAACCCAGCGGACCGCGTCCGCGGGCACGGAACCCGGCCCGCACGGGATTGGTCCCGTGCGGCAATGGCGGGTTAGCCTGACCCGGGACCGGCGGAAATCCCCCGCCGCCGGCGATGAGGTCCAGCAGGGGCGAGAGGCGAGGGCCCGTCCGCGGGCCGGGAAAGAGGCTGCTGAGTGCGCTACCGCAGCGACCAGTGGTACGGCGGGAACGACCGGGACTCCTATATTCACCGTGCCTGGATGCGCCGCGGCCTGCCGCGCAGCGCGTTCACCGGGCGGCCGCAGATCGCGATCGCCAACACCGCCTCCGACCTCACCCCGTGCAACAAGCACCTGAACGAGGTCTCGGCCAGCGTCCAGGCCGGTATCTGGGAAGCCGGCGGCATCCCGCTGGACATGCCGGTGATGTCGCTGGGCGAGACCCTGGTCAAGCCCACCGCCATGCTGTGGCGCAACCTGGCGGCGATGGCAGCCGAGGAGATGATCCGGGCCAACCCGGTCGATGGCGTGGTCCTCCTCGGCGGGTGCGACAAGACCATCCCGGCGCTGCTGATGGCGGCCGCGTCGGTGGACCTGCCCGCCGTGGTAGTCCCCGGCGGCCCGATGCTCACCGGCCACTTCCGCGGCGTCCCGCTTGGCTGCGGCACGGACGTGTGGCGGCTGTCCGAGGAGGTCCGCGCCGGCACCCTGTCCGAGCAGGACTTCCTGGACTCGGAATCGGCGATGATCCGCAGCAAAGGCCACTGCAACACGATGGGCACCGCCTCCACCATGGCCTGCATGGCGGAAGCGCTGGGCATGACGCTGCCCGGGGTGGCCGGCACCCCGGCCCCGGACAGCCGGCTCCTCGAGTCCGCGCACGCCAGCGGCAAGCTGGCGGTGGAACTTGTCTCCTCCGGGCGGACCCCGAGCCAGGTGCTGAGCAAGGGCTCTTTCCGCAACGCCATCGTGGCGCTGGCCGCCATCGGAGGCTCCACGAACGCGGTGGTGCATCTGCTGGCCATCGCCGGGCGGGCAGGAGTGCCGCTGACCCTGGATGACTTCGACACGATCGGCGCGGACGTCCCCCTGCTGGCCGACCTGGCCCCGGCCGGCCGGCACCTGATGGACGACCTGTACCGGGCGGGCGGCCTGCTCGCGGTCCTCCGCGAGGTGTCGGACCTGCTCGACCCGGACGCGCTCACGGTCAGCGGCCGTCCCCTGGCCGCCCACCTGGGCGAGGCCCGGATCTGGGACGAGACCGTGATCCGGCCCAGGTCCGCTCCGCTGCTGGAGAAGGCCGGGATCGCGGTGCTGCGCGGCAGCCTGGCCCCCGGCGGCGCCGTCATCAAGCCGGCCGCGGCGACCAAGGAACTGCTCATCCACCGCGGCCCGGCGGTGGTGTTCGACAGCATCGAGGACTGCCGCGCCCGGCTCGACGATCCGGCTCTGGACGTCACCGAGGACTCGGTGCTGGTGCTGCGAGGCTGCGGGCCACGCGGCTACCCAGGCATGCCTGAGGTCGGCAACCTGCCGATCCCGGCCAAGCTGCTCGCCCGCGGAGTGCGGGACATGGTGCGGATCAGCGACGCCCGGATGAGCGGGACCGCGTACGGCACGGTCGTGCTGCACACCGTGCCCGAGGGAGCCCTGGGCGGCCCGCTGGCCCGGGTCCGCGACGGCGATCCGATTGTGCTGGACGTGCCCGGCCGGCGGCTGGACCTCGACCTGCCCGAGGCGGAGCTTGCCCGGCGTGAGCCGGCCGCCGCCATGACCGCAGCGCTCCCAGGCCCCGATCGTGGCTGGCAGCGCCTGTACATCGACCATGTCCAGCAGGCCGACCGGGGTGCGGACCTGGACTTCCTGGTCGGCTCCAGCGGCCACCAGGTCACCCGCGACTCCCACTAGCCCCGAACCCCCGGCGCCGCGAGAAGGTTCCGTGATCACGGGCGATTTGCGACACATGAAAATATGGGGGCCGCTGGCCCTGATTGCGACTTTCAATAGACACCGAATACCAGCTAAGCAGCGATAATCCGGGCAACGCGCAACCCAGCCCGTCCATTAATGCATGGCGGCACCATTTGCTGGGTAAATCCCCGGCGGATCCTGACCGTTCCCTGGGGCACAGCCGAGTCCCGCTGCGCCGCAAAGCGGTCTATTACCGGCGGCCCGTCCGGCCGCCGGGCCAATCAGCGTATAACGGGGGATATACGTGCGAATTCGTGCGCCTAGGGCGGTAGGCCGCCCAGCCTGGAAACTATCAGCCGGGAAGCGGTCGGCCCGGACACTGCCTGCCTGGAGGTCGGCCGCTAAGCAGCGAACAGCCTGGAAAGCGGCGCTGGTGCCGGTCACAGTGGCCGTCATCGCCTGCCAGGTAGTTCTGACCGGTCCAGCGTCTGCGACCGGGGCCGGCAGCACCCACGGGCATCGGGACGGGAATTCCATCCCGGGCCGGGGCAGCGCGGCATCAGCCGGGATAATGCCGAAAGCCGTTAACGAAGTAGATTGCAACGGCTGGAGCCCGAAATACAAGTCGGTCCGGCCCGCCATGCGGTCGCTGTGTACGGATCCGGTGCTGCGAAGGGCCGGGAAGAAGGCATCGCGATTCATCGACAACGGCTGGTATGTCGGGCACGACGAGCCGAGTGTGAAGTTCATCTCGCATGCGCCAGGCTCAGGCAACACGATGAGCTATTTCATGAGGCTCCCAGTCGATCCGGCCCGCGCGCCTACCGCATCCGGCAGCGTCACCAAGTACGCAGAACTGAGCGTGGCACCGTGGTTCGGGCTCCCGACGTGTGACCCGCACTCCTACCCGCAGAACCCTTGCACGCCGGACAGTGACACGAATGTCGGGACGAACACTCCGGACGCGGCCGGGTCCGCGTTCATGGAGTTCCAGTTCTACCCGCCGGGTTTCGCGCCGTTCATGGATAGCGCGAGCTGCAGCAAGACCCAGTGGTGCAGCGCGCTGACCATCGACAGTGCGGTGTGCACCTACGGCTTCACGACGTGCAACAACAACTGCCTCGAGCCAGTCAATTTCAGTTACCTGCAGACCAACGGCGTGCCTGCCGGCCCGCCTGGGCCGCAGACCGCCACGGTCGCGAGTTTCCTGGGCAACAGGCGGACGCTGAAGATGAATCCGGGCGACGTGCTCGAAGCGTCCATCTCCGACCCGTCGTCCGGGCTGACCGTGACTGTCCGAGATATCAGCACCGGGCAGACCGGATACATGACGGCCAGCGCCCGCAACGGCTTCATGAACACGTCCATCACGGACTGCGCTGGGCACCCTTTCACCTTCCACGCGGAGTACAACACCGCACGGAAGCAGAACATGGTGCCCTGGGCCGCGCTGCAGGGCGGCGTGCTGATGGAACAGGAAATCGGTCACTTCGAGAGCTGCAACCGGGTGCTTCACCGGGACGGGTTCTCGCTCACCGGTTTCGGCCAGTCCTACCGCGACCCGAGGGTGTACCAGACCTGCGGCGGCGGCTCGGAGGGGCGGCGCAGCCGGGGCGAGGGACCGTGCAATGCGCGGACCGACGCCTGCCGGCATGCGACCGCGCAGGGCACCACCCACCCGATTGCGTGCCCAACCAGGGACTCCGGCAGCGGGCAACTCTGCGAGTTCGCCGACGGCTACTGCTTCCCGAAGGGCAGCCGCCCGGTCTTGATCAACCGAAAGCCAGTCCGGGAGACAGCACCAGTGGCCGGCTGCTTCGCGGATCAGTACCAGAACGGGGACCTGGACTTCGACGGAACCAGCTACCAGCGCGGCACCTGGCCGAACGGGACTGCCAACCAGCCGACCGCGCTGCAGTACGTGGGCCCGTTCGACCGGAATGGCCAGCCGTACCCCCAGGTGCAGTTCGAGACCGACGTGGCCGGCTCGGAGTTCCTGTGCAACACGTCCACCGGGCTGAACTGCACCGCGCCGCCGCTGTCCGCGAAGTTCTACCCGTACTGGTCGCTGACCAGCAAGCGCTGGCTGGGCGGGGGGCCCTTGCGGAACCGGGCCTGCCTGTGGAACCTCGGCAGCAGCATCCCCGGGGCGACAGCCCAGGACTTCGGTAAGGACGCCCAGTACGGCGCGCCCGACCTGTCGTTCTACGGTGGCACCCTGATCAGCAAGGTTCAGACGAACCCGCAGTTTTCCGGGAAGTGCCGCCCGTCCAGCAGTTAGTGAGTTGTCTCCCCCTCCCGGCTGCTCCCGGTCAACCGGGTCCAGCCGGGAGGGAAGAGGCACGCCAGCGCTTCGCCGCCAGCCTCCCCGCAGCGACGCATGGGAGGGTTCCGGGTCAGGCGTCCGGCTGAGGGTGGGCGCGGAGGACGGCGATCATCCACTCGAAGGCCGGCACGTGCGGCGGGAACGGCGGCCAGCCGTTGATGATGCCGAGCAACTGCCAGTACCGCTCGGCGCGGGCGTCGGTGCCCGACTCCAGCTGCTCCCGGAGCTGCGGGCGCCGCTGATCCCCGGGAGTGCCGGCCAGGATCCGGTCAAGCACGGCCGCGGCCTCGCCGGTGTCCGGCGCGACCCCGAGCTCGGCGGCCGGGCCCGCGTGCTCCAGGACCCGGGCCACGAAGTCCGGGGTCCGGGCTTGGTCCTCGTCCGTCGCCGGATCCGCCGCCCGGGCCTGGGCCCCCTGCTCGGCCATCGCGGCGATGCGGCGGCGGAATCCCGGGTCCTGGACCAGCTCGGCCAGTTCCACCCAGGCGTCCACCTGCTCGGGCGACGGGTCGTCGGGCAGGTCTGGTGTGGCCTGGCGCATGCGCGCGGCCAGTCCCGGGTCGGGTTCCAGGCCGGCGAACACCTCGCTCACGAAGTCGTCGATGATCTGCTTGCGTTCCTGCGCGGACAGTCTGGCCAGCTTGTTCATCAGGGTCATCTCCTCAGTGCCTGGTTTCCTCCGCGCCACCGCGGTCAGCACGGCCCGGCGCAGCCGGAGGGTTCGGATCTGCGCGTCCAGCGCCCCGACGTGGGCGGCCGCCACGTCGGCCATGGTGGCCTGGCGGTCTAGGACCTGCCGTATCTCGGCCAGCCCCAGGCCGAGCTCGCGGAGCGTGGCCACCAGTTCGAGCCGGGCCACGCCCGCCGCGTCGTACCGGCGGTGATCCCGGCCCACGCGGGCGGCCGGCGGCACGGCGCCGATGTCGGACCAGTACCGGATAGTGCGGACCGGCAGCCCGGTGCGGTCGGCCAGCTGGCCGATGGTGAGCATCGCGGCGTCGTGCATGACTGCGAGTCTGGCGTCTCCAGCCACTGGAGATGCAAGCCCTTTCCGCCCGCAGCGGCCGGGCCGGGCGGGGTCGGCTCTGGTCTGCTCCGGCTGGCGCGGCCCCGCACAGGCCGCCCCGGGCGCAGAGCCGGCCAGCCGGTAGGGCACGCTGGGCGGATGAGCCGCCCGCAGCGGGGAAAGAGGATCAGCAACAGTTACCGGGGGTGACGCTCAACGATGTCCGGACGCAACGCCCAGCCAGCGTGGTTCGAGCCCGAGCTGGCCACGCTGACCCGGGACCGGTTCTCCGACCCCGCCTGGATGTACGAGCGCAAACTGGACGGCGAGCGGTGCCTGGCCATCCGCGACGGCGACGAGCTGCGCCTGATGACCCGCAACCGGAAGATGGTCAGCAGCACCTATCCCGAGCTGGCCGAGGCGCTGAAGGCCCAGAAAGCCGACGATTTCGTGCTGGACGGGGAGGTCGTCGCGTTCTCCGACGGCCAGACCCGGTTCGCCCAGCTGCAGCAGCGGATGCAGATCGGCCGCCCCTCCGCGGAACTGCTGCGCACCGTGCCGGTCCAGTACTACCTGTTCGACGTGCTCTGGGCGGAGGGCACCGACCTGCGCCCGCAGCCGTTGCGGGAACGCAAGCAGCGGCTGCACCAGCTGCTGGACTTCGCGGATCCGCTGCGCTTCACTGAGCATCGGGTCGGCGACGGCGTCGAGTTCTACGCTGAAGCGTGCCAGCAGGGCTGGGAAGGGCTGATCGCCAAGCGGGCCGGCGCCCCGTACGTGGGTGGCCGTTCCAAGGACTGGCTGAAGTTCAAGTGCGAGAACAATCAGGAGTTCGTGATCGGTGGGTTCACCGACCCGCAGGGCAGCCGTGCCGGCCTCGGCGCGCTGCTGCTGGGCGTCTACGACAGCGAGGGGCAGCTCGTCTACGCGGGCAAGGTGGGGACTGGGTTCGACCAGCAGACCCTGCGCCGGCTGCACGAGGAGCTGTCCGCGCTGGAGCAGGACCGGAGCCCGTTCGACCGGGGGAAGCCGCCCCGGGCCGGGGTGCACTGGGCCAAGCCCACGATGGTCGCGCAGATCGGCTTCAGCGAATGGACCACGGCCGGACAGCTGCGCCACCCCAGATTCCAGGGACTGCGCCGGGACAAGAGCCCGGCCGACGTGATCCGGGAGGTTCCGCAAAGTGGCTAGCCCCACCACCCGAGAGCAGCTGAAGGTCGGGCGGCTGACCGTCCCGCTGACGAACACCGGCAAGGTGCTCTTCCCCGACGACGCAATCACCAAGGGCGACCTGATCGGCTACTACCAGGCCGCAGCCGAGCACATGCTGCCGTACCTGCGCGAGCGGCCGCTGGCCATGGCCCGCTATCCGGACGGCATCACCGGAGAGCGCATCTTCCAGAAGAACGTGGGCCGTCATTTCCCGGACTGGATCCCCCGGGTCGAGGTGGGCAAGCAGGGCGGGGAGCTGTGCCAGGTGGTCGCCAGCAAGGCGGCTGACCTGGTCTACCTGGCCAACCAGGCGTGCATCGAGCTGCACCCCTTCCTGAGCCGGGTCGAGCGGCCCGGCCACTTGGGCGAGCCCAGCCGGCCGGACCAGCTGCACCAGCCCGACATGCTGATCTTCGACCTCGACCCGCCGGACACCGGGCATTTCGAGGCGGTCCGTACCGCCGCGCTGCGGCTGCGCGAGATCCTCGAAGGCGAGCTCGGCCTGGTGTCGTTCGTGAAGACCACCGGCAGCAAGGGACTGCACGTTCAGGTCCCGCTGAACGGCCGGGAGGAGTTCGACCCGGTCCGGGAGTTCGCCCGGCAGGTGGCCGAGGTGCTCGCCGCCGCCGAGCCGGATCTGGTCACCGTCGAACAGCGCAAGGACGCCCGGGACGGCCGCGTCTACGCCGACATCATGCGCAACGCCTACGCTCAGACCGCGGTGGCGGCCTACTCGGTCCGGGCCCGGCCCGGCGCCCCGGTCGCCACCCCGGTGAGCTGGGACGAGGTCGCCGACCCGGCGCTCGCCGCGAACAGTTTCACGCTGCGCACCATGCCGGACCGGCTGGCCTCGTTGGACAAGGCCGGCGATCCATGGGCCGGGATGTCCCGGCACCGGCAGGGGCTGAGCCGGCCGCGCCGGGTTCTGGCCCGGCTGCACCCCTGACCGAGGCGGGCGGGTCGGGCGGAAAGACCGTTAGGGAAGAAAGGGTGTCGGGCTGCCGTAGTAGCCGGCTGGGAAGCTGGGGAACCGTCGCGGCCCACGGAAGCGAGGAGAGCGCATGACGATCGGCGAACTGCTGGCCGAGGCGTTCGGCCGGATCCACGGGGTGGTGCTGGGCACCGTGCGCGGGCTCAGCGAGGACCAGCTGGCCTTCCGCCCCGACGGCCGGGGCAACTCGATCGCGTGGCTGGTCTGGCACCTGACCCGGATCCAGGACGACCACGTCGCGGCGGTCGCGGGCACCGAGCAGGCCTGGACAGCGGAAGGCTGGGCCGGGCGGTTCGGGCTGCCGTTCCCGCCAGAGGAGACCGGGTACGGGCACAGCTCCGCGGAGGTGGCGGCCGTCCGGGCGTCCGCTGACCTGCTGGTCCGGTACTACGAGGCGGTCCACGCGCACACGGTCAAGTACGTCCAGGGGGTGGGAGAGGCTGACCTGGACCGAGTGGTGGACGAACACTGGGATCCGCCGGTCACCCTGGGCGTCCGGCTGGCCAGCGTGATCTCAGACGATCTGCAGCACGGCGGCCAGGCCGCGTACGTGCGCGGGCTGCTGCCGCCCCGCTGACTCAGGGCGGCGGGCTCAGGGCGGCGGGCTCAGGCCGGGCCGAACAGCGAGTCGAGGGCGGCGTCGATCGTGGCGGCGAGCGGCCCGATCTTGGGCAGCACGGGTTCCGGCGGGGTCGCGTCCACGGCGTCACACTCGGCCAGGGCGGCCGGATCGAGGAACCGGGTCAGCTGCCCGTAACCGTGCCGGTCGTCCGAGGCCATCCGGTGGTGGTGCATTCGCAGCGGCGCATACAGGTACAGCTGATCCCGGGCCCGGGTCACCGCCACGTAGAACAGCCGGCGTTCCTCCTCCAGGCCAGCCCGGCTGGACAGGGCCATGTCGCTGGGCACGGCCCCGTCCACCAGGTGCAGCAGGTGCACCACGGGCCATTCCAGTCCCTTGGCCGAGTGGATCGTGGACAGGACCAGGTAGTCGTCGTCCAGCCGCGGCGGGCCGGCCAGGTCCGACGCGGACACCGGCGGGTCGAGGGCCAGCTCGACCAGCGCGTCGTGCAGGGAAGGGCGGGTCGCGGCCGCGTCCACCAGGCGCTGCAGGTCGGCGATCCGGATCCCCGCGTCGGGGTAGCGCTCGCGGATCGGGGCGTCCAGCGCGGTCAGGATGCCCGCGGCCCGGTCCGCCGTGCGCTCCCGCCCCGCCGCGTCGGCCAGGCAGGACATGGTGTCCGCCACGGCCGGGCGGGCCCGCGGGGGCAGCACGTCGGCCGCGGCCTTCCAGTGCTCCCACAGCTGCGGATCGCCCAGTCCCAGGGCGCCGATGAACCGGCGCGCGTGCACCGGGCCGATCCCTTCGTGCAGCCGGAGCAGCCGGAACCAGGCCAGGTCGTCTGCGGGGTTGGTCACTACCCGGGCCGCGGCCATGAAGTCCTTGACGTGCGCGGCCTCGGTGAACCGGATGCCGCCGTACTTGATGAACGGGATACGCCGGACCGAGAGCTCGATTTCCAGGACGTCACTGTGCTGGGCGGCGCGCATCAGCACGGCCTGGTCGCGCAGGTCGGCCCCTGCTTCGCGGGCCTCCAGCACCCGGCCGCAGATCTCCCGGGCCTGGGTCGCCTCGTCGTGGCAGCGGACCAGCTGCGGCCGGGACCCTGGGCCGCGTTCCGCCCGCAGGGCGAGTTCCAGGCCTGCTGACTGAGGCCGGACCGTGTTGGCCAGCCGCAGCACCGCATCCTTGGACCGGTAGTTGCGGGCCAGCCGGACGACCTCCAGGTCCGGGTAGTCCGCGGCCAGCGCACGCAGATGCGCCGGGTCGGCGCCGCGGAACGCGTAGATGGCCTGCGCGTCGTCACCCACGCAGGTCAGGCCCTGGCCGTCGGGGCGCAGCAGCCGGACGATGTCGGCCTGGATCGTGTTGACGTCCTGGTACTCGTCCACCAGGACCGCGTCGAACATGCCGCGCAGCACCGGGCCCGCGGCCGCGTCGGCCAGCGCGGCCCGCCACAGCAGCAGGAGGTCGTCGAAGTCGACCAGGCCGTGCTGGCGTTTGTGCGCGGTGTAGGCGCGGAACAGCCCGGCAAGCTCGGTCTCGAAGCCGGCCACCCACGGGAACTGGGCCTTGATCACCTCGGGTACGGGGGCGCGGGTGTTCACGCACCGGGTGTAGATGTCCGCGCAGGTGCCAGCCCGGGGTGCCCGCCGCTGGCTGGTGACCAGGCCGTTCTCGGCGCGCAGCGTGTCCATGAGGGTGGTGACGTCGGGCGGGTCGATGACGCTGAACTCCGGCGGCAGTGAGAACGACTCGGCGTGCGCCCGGATGATCTGGTGGGCCACGGCGTGGAAGGTGCCGCCGCAGACCCGGTCGGCCGCGCTCGCGCCGCGGGGCGTAACCCGGGCCAGCATGTCGTCTGCGGCCCGGCGGGTGAACGTCAGCAGCAGGATCCGGCTGGCTGGCGTGCCCTGGCTGCGCAGCCAGCCTGCCCGGGCCACCAGGGTCCGGGTCTTGCCGGTGCCCGCCCCGGCCAGCACCAGGAGCGGCCCGGCCTGATACGTGGCCGCCCGGCGCTGGTCGTCGTTGAGCCCGTCCAGGACATCCGCCGGTTCGAACATGAGGACGAATGTATCGGGCGCAGCCAGCCGGGGCGAGGCCCCACACCGGGGGAAGTCTGGGTGAACCCCCCAGCTATTGGGGCACAGTGCCCGGCCCGTGACGTTGCGATACCAAATTCAGTCTCAGGCAGAAGCAATCGGCGACTGGTCTCCGTTGGCCCGCTCACCGCCAGCGGCGACCCATTCACGAAGGGCAAGGACTGGACTCGGCTCTGTCCTATCCGCCCAGGCCAGAAGCGATGTCTCTACTATGGGCGCACCCTGCGGGGATGCTGAGTGATACTTGAAAAGAATCGCGGGTCAAGACTGGGGGGAACACGTTAAAAATGGCGCCCGGGAAGCGGACCGTGCCGGACGGACCGCTCACCTAGGGTCACCGAGGAGCAGGTATGCCCAGTTCAGCCGTGCCGAACACCGACCTGCCGAACACCGACCTGCCGGACACCGACCTCCCGAACACCGATCTGCCGGACACCGGCTCAGGCCCCAGTCCGGATACCGGGCCAGGCCGCGGTCCGGAAACCAGCCCGTGGGCGCCCACCGCCACCCTCCTGCGCTGCGATGGATGTGGCGCTAGCGCCGTCATCCACCAGGGCGAACAGCACTACGGGGGGCTGGTCCACAGCTTCCTCGGCGACCACTCGGGATGCGGCAACGCCGTGCAGATCACCAGGAGCCAGCCCGAGACCGCCTGACCCCGCCGCGAGCCTAGTGGGCGAAGTCCACCGGGGGCAGGTCCTGCACCTCGTGCTTGCTGATGGTCAGCCGGATGGTGTCCCCGACCCGGGAGATGGCCGAGATGGGGATGGCCACCTCCTTGCGGCCCCACAGGTGCCCCTCCTGCAGCAGCACATGGGTGACCTGATGATCACCGGGGTCGACGACCAAGCCCTGGACGTGGCCTATCCGGCCGTCGGTGGCCTCGACCGGGTCGCCGCGCCGCACTTCCACCTCATCCAGGGGGACCCGGTCGTAGGTGACGCTGGGTGAGAACCCGGCCACCCCGAGGTCCACGCCGCCCGGCAGTCCCGCCCCGGGGCTCAGCCCGTAGTACGGCCAGGTGATCACCTGCTGGGGCCCATAGGCGGCGTACCCGACGCTGCCGGGCACGAACTGGGTTTCCTCGGCCGGGTCAAGTTTGTCGAAGGCGGCCAGGGTGCAGCGCAGCCGTAGTTCGGACGTCCCGTCCTCGACCAGGTCGACCGGCACCAGCCGGGCGAGACCCTGACGGTCCTTGGGCTCGACCACCAGGTGGGTAACCGCCTCGGCGACGGGATCCACCACCACCCGGGACACCTCGCCGCACACCCCGTCGGTGCACCGGGCTTCGGTCCCGATGGTGAATTGCATCGCTTCTGGCACGCTGAGCCTCCGTCGTTCTCGGACTGGACCCCACAGAGGTGCAGTTCCCGGCTACACGCCGCAGACACCTGTGCGGTGGCGCGCCAACTCATGCAGGTCACTAACCCGGCCACGCGCCAGGTCACGCGGCCAGGCCCACACCAGGACAATTGCTGAATCTGGGTCACAAACCACCTAGATGACAGGTCACGCCGACTCTGATCCGGGCTGTTACCGACGGGACCACGCCACCTCAGTCGCTGTCATCGTGGTGGACGAATGGCTCCAAGTTCGTCGCCGCGAGATCGGCGCGATTGTCGAGGGCTGCGTCCGCTGACACGCCGACCCGCCACCCGTGCCGCCGGGCCCGGTGGTCGTACAACGCCGCCAGGGCGAGGATCACGACGATAACGGCTGCCGATCACGATGAGAAAAGTCATGGCTCACCCGCCTCGTCACAGACTAACTCCGGCGTGGCGCTCTTCTAGGAGCCGGTCGGGTACCCGTCCGGCGGGGGTTCCCGGCAGGAATGTTTCTGGATCCAGGAATGGAACAGCACCAGCCCCCAGGCCGGCACGGTCAGGACCCAGGCGAGCACGATCGTGAGGAATATCCGGTCGCCAAAAGCAAGCTCCGGCCGGTTCTGGGATTCCATCAGCCCGACCCCGAAGGCCGTACTCGGCACCACGACGAGCAGGAACGCGAATGTCCTGACTATTTTTCGTTCCAGATCCGATTGGCGGGCGGGCTGGTCATCCGATTCTGGGGCCGGCTCCGCTGGCTGGGCCTGGGTTAGCCCGGCGGGAATGCCGGTGAGCCCGGCGGGGATACCGGCGGAGAGGATGTTCAGGTCACCGTAGGTCCGCGACGCGAGCACCTTGCCGACCCGCAGGTCGAACTCATCCTTGGCCAGCCGGCCCTGGGCAAACGCCACCTTGAGCAGGTCGATCACCTGGTCGCGATCGTCGTGAGACGCGCGCAGGTGGCTGCGGCCTGCTGTCTCGTCTCCGGGCCCGACCATCCGTGACGCCTCCCCGCGAGCATGACGTACAGCAAGCGTAACTCCGCTTCCGTGCGCCGTCGGAGCCGGAATGCCTCAGTTTTCCGGCGGGGCGGCCATCTCGCGCTGGATCCAGCGGAAGATCACGTCCACCACGTAATCGCGCTCCTCGCGGCTCAGTTCGTGTCCCTGGGAGATCTGATGCCAGCGCAGGAGGCAGGTACGGCAGCAGGTAGCGGTGGCATGCTGGGCCACGAAGACCGGGTGGCCACGGTAGGGCGTCTGCTTGCCGTCCTTGTACGGCTCGGCCGGGGCCAGCCGCTTGGCGATGAGATCGTCGGCGTGCCGCCGTATCGTGGCCGGGCCGTTCAGTTCGGCCGTGGCCCGGTCCCGGCCCCGCAGATGAAACTTGGCGCGGAACGGTTGTCGCGCGATGGCGTCGAGCTTCTGGTCGAGCGATTCAGGTGCCGAACGCTCCATGGGCGTCCCTCCCGGGCAGAGCCTAGGTGGTCCAGAAGCCATCTACGTGGCCGCCGCCCACTACCTCGTAGTGGCCACCTAGCTCACGCCTCGTCGAAGCGGACGAGGACGACGCCGACCAGGATGAGCAGGCCGCCGAGGAACTGCGGTCCCGTCGGCACCTGACCGAGCAGCGCCCAGGCGGCTCCCACCGCGAACGGCACTTCCGCCAGCGAGACGAACGAGGCGAGTTTGGGACCCAGCCGCCGCGTCGATGCGATCCCTGCCACGTAAGGGATGGCCGTCGCGAGCACGCCAAGCGCAAGCAATAGCACCGCCGGGGACACCCGCCCGCCGAAAAGCAGCACGGCCTGACCGGACATCCGCAGCTGCAGGATGCCGACTGCGCCAACCGCGCCGAGCGCCGCGGCACCGATGAGCATGCCACCCCAAGTCAGCACGACCGGCGGCAGGACGGCGTCGCGCATGCCGTCAGCAGCCGGTGATTCTCCTGGCACGGACGACGAAGTGGCCGCAGATTGCATGAAGTAGATCGTCGATGCGACGGCGGTCGCCAGTCCCCACAGCACACCAGCCCAGCCGATCCCGGGGGCCGTACCACCCCACAGGTCCAGCATCAGGACTAGGCCGCCGAGCGCCGCGACCCCGCCTGCCATGGTCAGCAGTGTGGGCCGATGCCCGTGCCGCACCCACAACCACGCCACGATGAAAACGACGGCCAGATAGGTCAGCAAAATCGCCACCCCAACGGGCATGCGGGCGACGGCGTTGAAGTACGCGACCTGGACGGCCGCAACGCCGACCATTCCGTAGATCACCATCTGCCGCCACGACTGACGCACGACGTGCCACCGACCGCGCAGCGAAAGCAGTGCCGCGGGAGACAGCACAGCCGCCGCCACCAGCACCCGAGCGAGTACCGCGCCGGTCGGCGACCAGCCGGCCTCCAGCAGCGCCGCCCCGAACGTACCTGAGGTGCTGAACAACAGCGCCGAGACCACTCCCAGCACCAGCCCTGCCCCATGTCCGCAGCCTCGACTACCGTGCCGCCCGCCTGGCCGGATCAGCGCGGCGACAGCGTGCCGTTTCCCCAGGTCGCGCACGGTCGTGACCCTATGGATCAATACGAAACGAGGGCAACTGATATTCACCCTGGCGCAGCACGTTGACTGCGAGCATGGCGTCACGCGACCTGAGGGAGAGACTGATGTTGGGTCTGTGCGTCCGCTTCACGTGCAAGGACGAGGCAAGTGCCGAGGCTTACGACCGGCTGGTAGCCGAAACCGTCGAAGCCATCAAGACCGGCGAACCGGGAACGCTCGTGTATGCGACCCACCTGGTGGAGGGCCACCCACTCCAGCGGATCTTCTACGAGCTGTACCGGGACCGGGCAGCGTTCGAGGCGCACGAAGCGTCCCCGGCTACCCGCCGCTATCTGGCCGAGCGGGATCAGTATCTGGCCAGCACCGAGGTTGACTGGCTGACCTTGCAGAGCGGCAAGGGCACGGGCGGGCCACGCGCTGAGGTTCACCAGAGACACACATAACCTACATGTGTAGAGTAATGGACGTGAAGATGACCAGGCCACTGGAGCGTGTGCTACGGGCATTCCTGGACGATCCCGCTGCCCCGCGCTATGGCTATGACCTGATGAAGGCGGCCAGCCTGAAAAGCGGCACCCTCTACCCCCTGCTGGCCCGGCTCGAAAGCCAGAAGCTGGTCACCTCCGCATGGGAGACCCCCGAGCAGGAGGGCCAGCGGCCCAGGAAGTACTACAAGCTGACCGGCGAGGGCGCCCGGGTGGCCCGGCTCGGACTCGCACACGCGTCCGCCGCCCGCCAGCGCGCCTCAGCCGGTACGGCGCCACGAGCCCGCGCCGCGCCCGGGAGCCTGGGATGAGGGGAGAAGGCGGCATCCTGCGCCTCGGCGAATACCTGGTTGGCCGGGCCTGCCGCGGCCTGCCTGCCGAGCAGCGAGACGAGCGCTACCGGGAATGGACGGCCGAACTCCCGGCCATTCTGCATGATCCCGGGATCAGGCTTCCCTGGCACCGCGCCGCCCGCATGCTGAGCTACGCGGCCGGGGTCACCCGCGGAACCGCCCTCCCGTCCCGCCAGCGGATGCCGCGCCGGGTGGTCGCTGTGATCATCCTTGAGCTGGGAATCTTCGCCAGCAACATCTGGGTGGCAGCGCGGTCCCCCGCTGATTGGGTCAACTACATGCTGGCGGCCTGGTCCCTCATTCTCATCGCCGCGTTTATCGGCGTATACCGGTACCGCATCCATAGGCGCGGCAGCCGGGCTCACGCTCATCGAAACTGATCACTGAGCGTCTTCGCCGCTCGCGACTTGGCAGCAGCCCGGCAAGGAGGCCGGCGGTAATCACCGCCAGCCCAGCGTGGCTGCGCGACGCATCCGTTGCGGTCCGGCCATGCCCGCTGCTGCCCGTCGTCCGCCGCTGGTCGGCCTGGCGTTTTGCAGATCATCAGTCAGTTACTTGAGGCTATCCAGCGGTGTAGCTATAGTGCTATGCAGCTAGATAAATGGAGGCCTAGTGATCGAGTTTCACTTGGACAGCCGGTCCGGCGTCGCGCCGTACATGCAGCTGATCCACCAGGTGCGGCACGCGCTGCGGCTGGGCCTGCTGCGCGTGGGTGACCAGCTGCCCAAGGTCAAGGACGTGGCGGCGGGCCTGGCGATCAATCCGAACACGGTGCTCAAGGCCTACCGGGAGCTGGAATACGAGGGACTGGCGGCGGCCCGGCCGGGGATCGGGACGTTCGTGACCGGCACGCTGGACGGCGGCTCCCTGGCTGCGCACGGGCCGCTGCGCCGCGACCTGCAGCGGTGGCTGTCCAAGGCCCGGCGCGCCGGATTGGACGACGAGTCCATCGAGGCGCTGTTCGTCAGCACTTTTCGGTCCGCAAGTGAGGAGGACATAGCGTGACCGCTGTCATAGAAACCGAAGGGCTCGGCAAGCGGTACCGCAAGCTGTGGGCGCTGGCCGACTGCACGCTGGCCATCCCCGCCGGGCACGTCGTCGGCTTGGTGGGTCCGAACGGGGCCGGGAAGACGACCCTGCTGAACCTGGCCACCGGGATGCTGGCGCCGACCGCCGGCACGATCGAGGTGCTCAGCGGGCAGCCTGCGGCCGGCCCGGCACAACTGGCCCGGGTCGGGTACCTGGCCCAGGACGCACCGGTCTACGCCGGGCTGTCGGTCGCCGACCACCTGAGGCTGGGCGCGCACCTCAACCCGGGCTGGGACGCGGAGATGGCGCGCCGCCGGATCGATCAGCTCGACCTGGACCCTGGCCAGAAGGCCGGAAAGCTGTCCGGCGGCCAGCGTGCGCAGCTCGCGCTGACTCTCGCTCTTGGCAAGCGTCCCGAATTGCTGATCCTGGACGAGCCGGTGGCCAGCCTCGATCCGCTGGCGCGCCGCGAGTTTCTCCAGGACCTGATGGAAATCGTCGCCGAGCAGCAGGTCAGCGTCGTGTTGTCCTCGCACCTGATCAGCGACCTGGAACGAGTCTGCGACTACGTGATCGTGCTAGTTGACTCGCGGGTGCGGCTTGCCGGGCCGGTCGACGAGTTGCTGGCCACCCATCACCTGCTGTCCGGCCCGCGCCGCGACCCGGCCACGCTGCCGGACGGGCTGGAGGTCATCTCCGCCAGCCACACCGAGGTGCAGAGCACGCTGCTGGTACGCACCAGCGGGCCGGTCCTCGACCCGGCCTGGACGGTCTCCGAGGTGGGCCTGGAAGACCTGGCCCTCGCCTACATGAAGCAGGCCACCGGACGCGGTCACCGCAACCGCCACCTGGAGGTGCAGAAATGACCTGGCTGACCTGGCGCCAGTTCCGCGCCCAAGCCATCACCGCGGTCGCGGCGCTGGCGGCGTTCGCGATCCTGCTGGCTGTCACCGGACCGCACATAGCCAGGCTGTACGCCACCAGCGGGATCACCGGCTGCCACGGGGGCACCTGCGCGGGGTTGCCCAGCCAATTCCTTATCGATCTGACTTCCGGACGCAGTTTCCCTCTGCTGCCCGACGGGGCCAATGCCTACGTGATCCTGTACTTCCTCAGCGTCCTGGTCATCCTCGTCGCGCCTGCGATCATCGGCATCTTCTGGGGCGCCCCGCTGATCGCCCGCGAGCTTGAGACCGGGACCTGCCGGCTGGCCTGGAACCAGAGCATCACCCGGACCCGGTGGCTGACGGTCAAGCTCGCGGTGACCGGTGTGGCCGCCATGGCCGTTACCGAGGCGCTCAGCCTCATGCAGGCCTGGTGGGCGGCTCCCATCGGCAAGGCCGTCGGGCTCGGCGGCAGCGCCTCGATCATGTCCGAGGGCCGGTTCGGTTCTTTCGTTTTCCCCACTCACGGCATCACCCCGCTCGGATACGCCGCGTTCGGCTTCGCGCTCGGTGTCACCGCTGGCCTCCTCATCCGCCGCGCCATCCCCGCCATGGCCGTCACCCTGGCCATCTTCGCCGCCGTCCAAGTCGTCACGCCGCTGTGGATCCGCCCGCACCTCATCCCGCCCAACCGGACGATCGCCACGACCGAGGCTGCGCAAGCGAACTTCTTCCCCACTGGCGGATCCACGATCGCGGTCACCGCCACCCGGGTCGCTGGCCAGCCCGGCGCCTGGATCACCTCCAGCGGAGCCGTCAACGCCGCCGGACAACCTGTCACCGCCCCGGGCGCCTGCGCGTCAGCGCTACCGCACGTCCTGGGCGGGAGTGGATCACCCAAGTGGGACAACTGTCTGGCCAGCCACGGCATCCGGGTGGTCGTGAGCTACCAGCCCGTCAGCCGCTACTGGCCCCTCCAGTTGACCGAGACCGGGCTCTTCCTGGCCCTCGCCCTGGCCCTGGCCGGGCTCTGCTTCTGGCAGCTCGGCCGCCGCCGGTCCTGACGGGCAGCTCGACGGACGGGACGAAAGTGACTGGTAGACGGTGGTTCCTCAGTGGAGCCGCCTATCGGAATCGAACCGATGACCTACGCATTACGAGAAGTGCTCGACCAGTCCACCGCCGTCCACCAAATCACTCCTCCCCTGCTCGCCTGACTCCTGGTTCCAGCCGCGTCCCCGTCCGTCCATGGTCGTTGTTAGCAGATTTGTTAGCACGACGCCTGCCCATGATCGGAAAGCGTGGCACGCAGCTGTGGCCCGGCATGGATGCTGCGTGATCTTTAGGCAGGGGATGGCCTGCCCATTACCCAACTACCAAGAGCGCCAAAATGTCTGCAAGATTCGCGCTGATAACGAGATAGGTAGGGCTTGTAACCTTTAGGCCTGAATGTGGTCTTTCGCGTATTCTGGGGAACCGGGGACCCTGCCGTAAAACCTTCTGAGCTCAAACCGAAGAGGGCGGTATTACATTGACGCGAGGTATGCGTGCTGTTAGCATCTGGCTCCGCATACCAACGGAGGCCCGAGCAGGAGGGGGAATCGTTCGTGGGAATCAAGAGGAAGCTGTTGGCAATTGCAGTCGCAATGACAGCACTGGGAAGCGCAGGAATCGCGGCTTCCGGGACGGCGTCGGCGTCAGCGTATGGGTGTACTGGTTACGGCACGGGAATCTCCTGGCAGGGAGTGTATGTAAAGAACGGCACCTGGTGCGGCGGAGTTAACGGTTCTGGAACCCACATTAACTACATTTCCGGAAACTTCTACACGCACGTTCTGCTGAACTCGGTCTGCAACTTCAGCATGAAAGCCGACTTCTACGACGTAAACGGTAACTGGTATGGCTGGCGGACTACGGGCGTCCAGTACCGCTGCAGTTACGCATCTGACTTGCCTAGCATTAGCATGAACCAGAACGTACGGGCGGGTAAGGTCCGCATCAGTCTGGTATCGAACGGCTCGACCGTCGCGGCTGTCTACGAGTCGATCCATCCATAGCGCCTGACGGTCGTCATCGAATCGCTTGGCTTAGGAGCACCGCCATTTGGTGAAAGAACGGCGCACGCTGCGCAGCCTCGACGCCAACCAGTCCTCCCGATAGGTGCCGAGTCTTGCCGGGGAAGATCACTGTCAAGGGTGGCGCTTGCGCCATCGCGTATGCGACGCGCCCTTGGGCGCGCCCTTGACGGTGATCTTTGGTCGGCGAGAGGATGCCTGGCGCGAGGAAGACGGCCCGGTCAGATACGCCGATGCGGTCATCGGGGGAGCGTTACGGCCTGTGCCACCGGCCTGCGGTGCGGGCGAGCTGACTGGCGTGCGGCGCCGCGCCCGTAGGGCTTCCGCCCGGCAGGGCGCGGCAGGCCGCCGCCCCACAGCCCAAGCGTCGCCTACCGCTCCCTGCTCTCGGCCGCGGTGGCGCTCGATCTGCCAGTTACGCATTCTCCCCGACGAGCTCGCGCTCACTGCGCCCCGATCCGGTCCGGCGGGCCGGACGGCTGGCGCGCCGCAGGCGCGCCCTTGATGACAGTGAAGAAAATCCTCACAGGGCAACGAATCCCGCCGTGTCAGTCCGAGCGCTGATCCGTGCTGGCCGTGATCGCGGCAGGAGATTCACCCAAGGCGGCTGCGAGTCGGGCCAGGGTCCGGCAGCGACAGCAGGAGGCTGGCTGCCGTTCTAGCTTTGACACCGTGTGCGCGCTGACTCCCGCTAGCCGAGCCAGTTCGACCTGGGATAGCGCCCGCTGGCGACGGAGTTCCCGCAACCGCTGACCATCGACAACGGCCGTCCATCGGTCCGCGTGGCCGGTGAGCCTGACAGCCATCACTCGGTCCAGTCGAATCGGGCCCAGATGGTGCGGCCGTCCTGGTCGCCGTCGATGCCGCATTCGCTGGCGAGGGTGCGGACGATGTCGAGCCCGTGGCGCTGGCTCGGGTCCCTGACGACGGAAGTCCAGGGGCCGCCGTTGTCTTCTACCTCGATCCAGGCGTAGTCGCCGGGGCTGATCTTGGCCCGGACGATGAAAGTGCCGCCGGGCAGGCGTGAGTGGCTGTGGATGGCGGCGTTGGCCGCGAGTTCGGACGCGCACAGGATCACGTCGTCGGCCATAGGGCAGCCGCGGAGTATGGGCCGCAGATCGGCCCGGACTGCGCTGATCTGCTCCGGTGAGCCTGGGTAGGTGACGCCAGTGGTGCGTAACGCAAGCGCCCGGGGCGCTGGAGAGTTCATCGGTCCTCGCTCGTGCGGCTGGCCTACGACCTCGGATGACGCAGAGCGTACTCTGAGTACTGTCAACGTACAATAAGTACGTGACACTTCGTGTACTAGGTCAGCACGCTAAGTGCGAACATGGCGGTCACGGGACTTGGAGGAGACTCATGTTCGGTCTGTTCGTCCGCTTCACGTGCAAGGACGAGGCCAGCGCCGAGGCTTACGACCGGCTAGTAGCCGAGACCGTCGAAGCCATCAAGGCCAA
>Ga0208589_1000172_pt1 | contig 31006 bp, 30 predicted proteins | sample NGESurshal092012_2_FD_184486 | JGI IMG/M metagenome (GOLD analysis project Ga0208589, IMG submission 184486) | Arctic peat soil microbial communities from Barrow, Alaska - NGEE Surface sample F53-2 shallow-092012 (SPAdes) | ecosystem: Environmental > Terrestrial > Soil > Wetlands > Peat ...
CAACCGTTCATCTGGAAGAAGCCCGCCGACGAGATCATTACCAAGGTCAAGAGGGGCCGAACGAAATTGGCCGTAGTTAATTCAGAGACAGACCACTAGTTAGTTGACGTGGTCAATCGCTACCACTTCATCATGGCCGCGACGTCCGACGCTTCGCCGCGCCGACACTCGTTCACCCTCGTCGACGTGGCGCGATCCGTCACTGATGGACACGCAATGAAAGTACAGGTTCTCGCCCCCATCGCTTCGCACGAATCCATCACCTCGACGATCGTCGAAGGAGACGACGACCCCGGAGATGTTCACGAGCTCGCGAGGGAGCCTTGGCGAAGCACGCTCACCATCTCTAAGGCGCTCAGTGCCGCTTCTCGGCCCTTGTTCGATTCGCCACTCTTCGATCGTTCGAGGGCCTGGTCCACCGTGTTGACGGTGAGAACGCCAAAGATCACCGGTACGCGCGTACTCAACTGGACGTCCTGCACGCCTCGCGCGCACTCGCCCGCCACCACTTCGTAGTGACCGGTGTCACCGCGGATCACCGCGCCAAGGGTGATCACCGTGTCGAACGGCTTCTCGCCGTCGGCGTAGGCCAGAGCCATGAGTGGGATCTCGAAAGCGCCGGGCACCCACCCGATCGAGATGTCGCGACGATCGACGCCCGCCTCGGTCAACGCGCTGAGCGCTCCTTCCAGGAGACGAGTCGTGATGGCGCCGTTGAAACGCGCGCAGACGATTGCCACCCGCACGCCCGTGGCGCCCGACGTTCCTTCGAGGTACTCACCGGCGCGCGCGCGTAGGGCGTCGGTCGCGTCGGGGTCAAACGCCGTGTCCTTACTGGACGTCATCGAGTCCCTCGAGAAGGTGACCCATCCGCTCGCGCTTCGTTCGCAGGTAGTCGATATTGAAGGGCGTCGGACTGCTCTCGAGGGGCACGCGCTCGACGATGTTGAGTCCGAATCCCTCGAGGCCGCCGTACTTCACGGGGTTGTTGGTCATGAGGCGCATGGAGGTGACGCCGAGATCCACGAGGATCTGCGCGCCCGTGCCGTACTGGCGAGAGTCGACCGGCAGACCTTGTTCGAGGTTCGCGTCCACCGTGTCGCGGCCGTCTTCTTGGAGGGCGTAGGCGCGAATCTTGTGCGCGAGGCCTATGCCGCGGCCTTCTTGTCCGCGCAGGTAGACGATCACGCCCGCGCCCTCCGCGGCCACCTTCGACAACGCCATTCGCAGTTGCGGTCCGCAGTCGCAACGCAGCGAGCCCAGCGCGTCACCCGTCAAGCACTCCGAGTGCACGCGCACCAAGAGATCGTCCACGTTCTCGATGTCGCCGTAGACGAGCGCGATGTGTTGCTCACCGTCGAGCACGCTCTCGAAGACGTGGGCCTGGAACTGACCGAACTCGGTAGGAAGTGACGACTCCGCGACCCGACGAACGAGCTTCTCGTGACGACGGCGATAGCGGATCATGTCCGCGATGGAGATGATGGGAAGTTCGTGCCGTTTTGCGAAGATTTCGAGTTCGGGTAGTCGGGCCATATCGGACTTATCCTGGGTCACGATCTCGCACAACACGCCCGCCGGGTACTTGCCCGCCATTCGGCTCAGATCCACGGCGGCCTCCGTGTGACCGGCACGTTCGAGCACGCCACCTTTTCGGTAACGCAAGGGAAAGATGTGGCCGGGCCGGTTGAGGTCGTTCGGACGGGTCGCCGGGTCGACGAGGGCGCGAATGGACACGGCGCGGTCGTGCGCGGAGATGCCCGTCGTGGTGCCGTGGCGGTAGTCGATGGACACGGTAAAGGCGGTGCGCTGGGCTTCGGTGTTGGCCAGCACCATGAGTGGCAACTGCAACTCGTCAGCGCGCTCGCTCTCGATAGGTGCGCAGATGACGCCCGACGTGAACTCGAGGAAGAACGCCATGTTCTCGGGCGTGACGTCCTCGGCGGCCATGATCAGGTCGCCTTCGTTCTCGCGATCCTCGTCGTCGACGACGACGACCATACCGCCGTCACGAATCTGCTCTATCGCCTCTTCGATCGTTGATAACGCCACTAGACCTCCACGTCAATGCGAATGTCCTGGCCGATCCGTCGCACGTCGACGATCCGACCTCGCCGCAAGGCTTCCATCGTAGGGGTCGAGAGTCCCCGAAGCGCCGCGAGCGTCCCCTCGCCGCCGGCGAACGCCGCGGCCTGGTACCAGACCACGTGATTGACGAGTCCCGCGTCAAGGAAGGCGCTCGTCGTCGTGGGGCCACCCTCGACCAAGAGTTGCAGCACGTCGTGATGTCCGAGTTCGTCGAGCACGAGCCCCAGGTCCCCCGAGAGCTCGAGACACGGGCGCATCTTCGCGCCTTCGGGCGCGCGACCGAGTACCACACGAAGGGGCTCGACGATGATGTCGTCGAGACGCGCGGTCAACGCAGGATCGTCACTTCGCGCGGTCCCGGCCCCCACCAGGATGGCTTGGCTCTGCGCGCGAAGGACGTGCGCGTCACGTCGCGCGGCTGGTCCCGTGATCCACTGGCTCGTGCCGTCGCCCATGGCCACGACGCCGTCAAGCGTGCTCGCGATCTTCGCCACGACGTAGGGCCTCGCCGTCACGCGGTGCCAGATGTAGGGGGCGAGTTGGGTGCGCACGTCTTCCTCGCCGACGCCCACCTCGACGTCTACGCCCGATGCTTTCAAGAGCTCGATTCCCTTGCCCGAGGCTCTCGGGTCAGGATCGATGATGCCCACGACGATCTTGGCGATGCCGGCCTCGATGATGGCCTCCGCACACGGCCCGGTACGCCCAACGTGACAGCACGGCTCGAGGGTCACGACCATCGTGGCGCCGCGCGCCGCGTCACCGGCACGGCGCAGCGCGGCGATCTCGGCGTGGGACTCACCCGGTGCTTGCGTGTGACCTTCGCCGACGATGACGCCGCGGTCGTTCACGATCAGCGCCCCCACCCAAGGATTCGGCGGCGCGTGCAGGCGAGCTTTCTCTCCTTCGTCCATTGCCATGGACATCAATTCAGAGAGGGCGTACTTCATTCACGTCCTTCGTACGCGGCGACACGAAGTTCCTTGGCGGCGCTCAACGGATCGGGCTTGGCGAAGATCGCCGAACCCGCGACCAGCACGTTCGCGCCTGCTCGCACCGCGCGCGGTGCGGTCGTGACGTCGATGCCGCCGTCGACCTCGAGGTCGAGGGCGAGCGCGTTGTGCTCAATCTCCGCGCGAGCCTGTTCGACCTTCGTCATGACGTCCGCCATGAATGACTGTCCCCCAAAACCCGGGAACACGGTCATGAGCAACAAGAGGTCGACGTCCCCGAGGAAAGGCGCCACGGCCGAAAACGGGGTGTCCGGGTTGGCCGCGAGTCCCACGCGTAGGCCGAGCGCTCGTGCGTCGCTGATCAAGGACGCCGTCGCGCCCACTTCAACGTGCACCGTGCAGCCGTTGGCGCCGGCCTTCGTAAACGCTTCGAGGTAGCGGCCCGGCTCGGTCATCATGAGGTGGCAGTCGAAGAACTTGTCACTGTAGCGACGAAGCGACGCGACGACGGGCGGCCCGAGTGAGATGTTGGGCACGAAGTGGCCGTCCATGACGTCAACGTGAAGCCAGTCCGTCTCGTCGTCAATCTCCTCGACGGACCGCGCGAGATTGCCGAAATCGGCAGCCAGGATTGACGGCGCGATTCGAATCTCGCCCGTCGGGCCAGCCTCTATCACCGTCACGCGTTCAGCCTAGGGCGTCGCGTCGCTACGACCATTCGACCGAACCGTCGCCGTACTGCCGGCCCGACCACCACGACATCGCCCCCATGGTCCTCGAGCCCTCCGGGCGCACGTCCTCGAGCGCGATCGCGCCTCCGTTGAGTCCGACGACAATGCTTCCCTCGGAACGCGTCATGAATCCGGGGCCGATGACGTCGTCGACCGCGTGCGCCGACGCGACACCAAGGCGCCTGTCGGCGATCACCAGGTACGCCCCACCGAGTCGAACGGTCCGAAGCGCCAGGGCGCCCGTCATTGCCGGCGTGAGGTGAAACGTCTCCTTCGTGAGTTTCTCTGCGTAGGTGACCTCACCGTCTTGAGCGCGGGCGTTCTCGAGGAGATCGGGCGACGCGAGGACCTCGATCAAAGCCGTGGCGCCGACGACGGCTAACTCCGACGTGAGTTCGTCAGCACTTTTCTCTTCGACCCGCACGCGCCGTTTCAGGTGCACGGGACCGGTATCGAGCGTGGGCTCGAGAGAGATGACGGCGACGCCGGTCTCCTCATCACCCGCGAGGATCGCCCGCTGCACCGGTGCGGCGCCGCGCCATCGAGGCAAGAGCGAGAAGTGCACGTTGAGCATCGGCACTCGTCGAAGAAGCGCTTCGGGAATGATCACGCCGTAGGCAACGACGATTCCCCGTTCGACGTCGAGGTCTTCGAGATCGCCCAAGCGGTGGCTGACGGGTAGCCCGAGGAACTCGGCGGCGGCCTTCACGGGACTGGGCGTGAGTGCGGCCCCTCGACCCCGGCGCCGGTCGGGTCGGGTGATGACGAGCGCGACGTCGTGGCCCGCGTCAACGAGAGCTTGGAGCGTAGGCACGGCGGCCTCGGGCGTGCCGAGAAACGCGAGACGCATCTACTCGCCGAGCAATTGGTGAAGTCCATCGTGATCGTCGCGCGAAAGCTTGAGGCGACGCTTGCGCAGGATCTTCTTCGCTTCCTTCTTCTGATCATCGGTGAGACGTTCGATGAGGAGGATGCCGTCGAGGTGATCGACTTCGTGCTGAAAGATCCGACCTTCGTACTCGTCGGTCTCGATGTCGAGTTCGTTACCGTCGAGATCGAATCCCTTCAAGTGCACGGCGTTCGGTCGAACGATCTCCCAGTTCATTCCCGGCACCGACAGACAGCCCTCGTCGTAGACCCACTCCCCCGACGTCTCGACGATGACGGGATTCACCACGACGTGGGGACCGTCACCCTTGTCGTACACGAAAAGTCGCTTCTGAACGCCGATCTGGTTGGCCGCGAGGCCGACGCCAGGCGCGTCGTGCATCGTCTCGATCATCGACTCCGCCAACGCGGCGATCTTGGCGTCAATGTTCTCCACCTCGGTCGTCGCGGCGCCCAGTACGGGGTCTCCGTAGGTTCGAATGGGTAACGTACTCACCCCACCACGCTACCGTGCGCGACTTGGCGCTCCACTCGATGACGTCGTGACGACACCACGGCGCGATCGTTGAAACTACTGCACCGCGACGCGAAACTTCTGAGCGGGTCGCTCCACTTCTCGCAGCGCACTCGTCAGCGTCGCCATCTCTTTCGCGCGCACGACGTAACCCGTCGGTGTCTGGTGGACGCTGACGCGCGACGTAGCGAGTCCCGCGACGAAGGCCTCTGCGCCTTCGCCCGACACGTCAGCGCTCGCGGCGAAGGGGCTCAGTGATAGCAACTTGGCCGTCGCCACGTCATCGCGGATGATGGCGTCAAAGTCCGCGTGCACGAGCGCGTGCACGACGTCGTCATCACCTCGTCGCGTCTGGACGACGATGCCCCCGCGGCCGCCCCGGCGAGACCCTACGAGTCGGCCGGCCTTACCTACGGCGTTGATCGCCGTTCGCCGCGCCGACTCTCTCGGTGCGAGGAGATACTGGTCGAAGTCGACGAACACGACGACACCGCAGCGACGAACTCGTTGCCAGGTCGCCTCGGTGCCAACGACCACGCGTTCAAGTTGCGCCGAAGGGTCGAGGGCGGCGGTCACCTCGCTGACCTTCTGGTTGAGCTGCGCGGCGACGTCGCGCGCGAGTGTCGTCACACCCACGCGCAGTCGCTTTAGATTCGTCGAGCCGCACGCTCGACAGAACCGCGCGCGAACTTCGTGGCGCTCACTACAGGCCAGGCGTTCACCGACTTCTTCTTCGGCCTGTTGACAGGTCGCACAGCGCGCCAACTCACCACAGGCCACGCAGGCGAGCAACCGCCCCGTCCCGAGACGTTGGAGGATGACCACGACCGCGACCGGATCGTCACCCTCGAGTGCTCGACGGGCGGCTTCGAGCGCCACCGGGGCCAGCACGCCTTCGTGAGGATCACTGAGTCGTCGATCCACGACGTCAACGCGTGGCCATCCGCCAACGAGGTCGCGGTCCTTCTCGTAGCCCCCACCGTTCAACAACGTGGGCGACGGGATCATCGACGTGCACCACAGCGGCGCACGATCGCGCGCGCACCGTTCGCGTAGCATCGCGACCGCCTCCCACGTCGGTGTGGCGCTCGAGCGGTACGACTCATCGTCCGCGTCGATGACAACGGCGCCGGCGACCCGCGGCACGGGAGCGAGCGCGGTACCGCGCGCGCCCACGACGACGGGCCAACCCGCGCGCATTCGGTCCCACTGTTCGTCGCCCGACGCGACGTGACAGCCGCGTTGTTCGAGACGGCCGCGCAGGCGCCCAGCCCAACTCTCCGTCGGGACCAAGACGAGAAGCGATCCTTCGGCGTCACGCGTGGCTTCGTAGGCGCCGAGCACCAGCGCCAAGGGATCGGTCGTCGGCGCGAGTTGGATGACACCTGGGGGTACGTCCAGGGCTGTCGCCTTGACCGCGAGTTCGAGCGGCGTACTCGTGGGAACTCGGGGCAACGTAGTGATGACACGTCGTGGTGACGCGGCGAGAAGGAACCGCGACCACGTGCCGTACCAGCGATCGCTCGCCCAACGCAACAGGTCCAACATCGACGACGGCGGGCCGTAGCCCAGCCACTTCTTCACGGTCTTCAAGTCTCCCGTGGGCGTCGCGCCGTCGATGACCCAACCGCGCACCGAACGGTGATTGAAGTCGACGCGGACGCGGTCGCCCACGCCGACCTGCGTGGTCGCGTCACTGAGTAGGTAGTCGAAGGGCCGATCGACGGCGGCGACTTCGGTGATGATACGTACCGCGCGCGCGGTCACTAGGCCAGCGACAGTTCCCGGCGAAGGTCATCGAGCCGGGGCGTCTGCTCCCAGGTGAAGCCCTGGTCACTGCGACCGAAGTGACCGTACGCCGCGGTTCGTTGGTAGATCGGGCGTCGAAGGTCGAGATCGCGGATGATCGCGGCCGGGCGAAGGTCGAAGAGCGCGTCGACGGCCTTGACGATCTTGGCGCGGTCGACGCGTTCGGTGCCGAACGTCTCGACGAGCAGCGACACCGGACGAGCGACGCCAATGGCGTACGCCACTTGGACCTCACAACGTTCAGCCGCGCCCGAAGCGACGACGTGCTTGGCGACCCAGCGCGCCGCGTAGGCGGCGGAGCGGTCCACCTTGGAGGGATCCTTGCCCGAGAAGGCGCCGCCGCCGTGACGCGCCATGCCGCCGTAGGTGTCGACGATGATCTTTCGACCCGTGAGGCCAGCGTCGGCGTGGGGTCCACCTAAGACGAACTTGCCCGAAGGATTGACGAAGACGCGCATGGAACTCGTGTCGAGATCGGTGGGCAACATTGGTCGGATGACGTGTTCGAGGACGTCAGCGTGGATCATGGCGTGGTCGTAGCCGTCCTCGTGCTGCGTGGACACGAGCACGGTGTCAACGCCGACGGGACGACCGTCCTCGTAGGCGACGGTCACTTGGGTCTTGCCGTCAGGCCGCAAGTACGGAACCTGCCCCGAGCGTCGCACTTGTGAAAGTCGCATCGACAGACGGTGCGCCAACCAGATTGGCAGCGGCATGAAGTCGTCGTTGTCGTCGCAGGCGTACCCGAACATCATGCCTTGGTCACCCGCGCCGAGCGCGTTGAGTTCATCCTCGCCACCCGAGCCCGTTCGGTGTTCGAGGGCGACGTCAACGCCGCCGGCGATGTCCGGACTCTGCTTGTCGAGTGACACGAGAACGGCGCAGTTACGTCCATCGAAGCCCTTGTCCCCGTCGTCGTAGCCAATGTCGAGGATCGTGCGGCGCGCGCTGGCGGTGATGTCCACCACGGCCGTCGTCGTGATCTCGCCCGCTACGACGCACAGTCCCGTCGTCAGCAACGTCTCGCAGGCAACGCGCGCGAAGGGGTCCTGGGCGAGAATTGCGTCGAGCACTCCGTCAGAGACCTGGTCGGCGATCTTGTCCGGGTGTCCTTCGGTCACCGACTCCGACGTAAAGAGGGTCCGGTCGCTCATTGGGCTCCTTGAGGTAACAATGCAGCCACCCTAGCCAAGATCTCCCAGGAGATCGCTTCTTTCGAACGTAGCGAGACCCGTTCGGGCACCTCACTTCGATCGAGGAGAACGACCTCGTTCGTAGTGTGCGCGAAGCCCGCGCCGGGCGCGGCGACGTCGTTCACGACGAGGAGATCAACGCCCTTCTCGCGCAACTTCACGAGCGCGTTCGTGATCACGTCGTCGGTCTCGGCGGCAAAGCCCACGATGATCTGACCCTTTGGTCGGTGCGTCACCAAGTCGGCCAAGACGTCGGGCGTTGGATTCAGGCGGATCTCTGGCGCGCCGTCACGCTTCTTCAACTTCTTTCCCGACGACTCGGGCGTGAAGTCGGCGACCGCGGCGGCCATGATCACGCAGTCACTCTCGAGCGCGCGTTTCGTCATCGCTTCGTGCAACTCTGCGGCACTTTCGACGGCGACGACCTCAATGGCGCCCACGGTGTCGAGACTCAGCTTTCCCTCGACCGTCGAGACGAGCGTCACGACCGCGCCCATGCGACACGCCACTTCGGCGAGCGCGTACCCCTGTCGGCCCGACGAGCGATTCGACAGTACCCGTACGGGATCGATGGCTTCGCGTGTGCCGCCGGCGCTGATGAGCACGCGCACGCCCGTCAAGGCGCCGCGATAACCCTCCACTATCTTCTCGACGAGGTCGGCGATGGTCGACGCCTCGGGCAGACGTCCGGCGCCCTCGTCGCCCCCGGCCAGGAGTCCGACCTCGGGCTCGAGGACGAGGACGCCGCGTCGGCGAAGGGTCGCGAGATTCTCCTGGACCGACGGCTGTTCCCACATCTCGGTGTGCATGGCGGGACACAACAAGACGGGAGCGCGCGTCGCGAGGAGCGTCGCCGTTAACAGGTCGTCGGCGAGGCCCTGGGCGTAGCGCGCGATGAGGTGCGCGGTCGCGGGCGCGACGACGACGAGGGTTGCGTTCGAGCCGAGATACGTGTGCGGTATGGGCGTCGTGGGGTCGCCGTAGAGGCTCGTGCGCGCGGGTTCGCTCGCCAGTGCGGAAAAGGTGACGGCACCGACGAAACGCGTGGCGTCGGGCGTGAGCACGGGCGCGACGTGGTAGCCCTTATCTCTGAGTAGGCGAAGTAGTTCGACGGACTTGTAGGCGGCAATACCGCCGGCCACGCCTAGGACAATGCGAGGTGTTGACGACTTAGGCGTCGCGGAGGGCATCGGTGAAGGCGTCCAGGTCACTGTTGGCGTCCTGGCGAGCCTGCTCAACGGCCTCGGCCTGGAGTCGCTCGTTCTCGAGCTCCTCGCTGGTCGGACGGTGAAAGAGCAACTTACCCTCGTAGAGTTCATCCATCGCGAGCGACAGCGACTTGTTCGACAGTGAGGTCACCTGCGGCGGGATCAGGGCGCCGTGGCCCGAACCCAGTCCGTTGTAGTACTCGTTGATCTCACGCGCGCGGATCGCCGTGACGGCCACCAGGGTGAACTTCGAGTCGCCGACCTTGCCCAAGAGGACTTCAATGGGTGGATCGACGAGCGTGGGGCGTTCGGCCATGGTGATTAGTCCTTAGTAGGGAGATCGCGCCGTTGCCGGCGGAGTTCTTCCAGTATAGAGAGGATTTCGCCACTTGCTCGCTCGACGTCATCGTTCACGACCACGTACGACGCCAAATGTTGCCCTTTTTCGAGCTCGTCGGGCGCGCTTTGCAGACGATCGGCGACGTGATCGTCGTCGTCACCGCGAACCCTCAGGCGCTCTTCGAGGCGCTCCATGGAGGGCGGGAGGATCAAGAAGACGACGGCGTCGTGGTGGTGGCTCAGGACCTGCTCAGCTCCTTGAACCTCGATCTCCAGGATGACGTCGGTGTTGTCGCCCGCCCTCGGGAAGGGCGTGCCGTAGAGATGGCCGTGGAACTCAGCCCATTCGAGGAACGTGTGGTCCACGATGGCCCGCTCGAAGGTCGCTCGATCGACGAAGTAGTACTCGTCGCCACGCTCGCTCGGACGCTTTTCGCGCGTCGTCCAACTTCGGCTCAACCAGAGTCGACTATCCAGTTCCACGAGACGCTTCGCCAGCGTCCCCTTGCCGACGCCACCCGGACCAATGAGAACGACGACCAGTGGCTCAGCGGACAAGGGCTCGAAACAGTTCGGCGCGTTGCTTCGGACCTAGTCCGCGGATGCGTCGAGTCTTCGCGATGGACGCGCTCTTCATGATGCGCTCCGCCTTCACTTCCCCGATTGCCGGCAGCGCACTGATGAGATCGTAGGCACGCATCTGCGCGACGCACTCTTCGTGCGCGGCGAGTGCGAAGAGTTCATCGAGCGACAGTTCGCCCGACTTCACGAGTCGTTTTACTTCCGCGCGACGACGTCGATTGGCGACGGCCAATCGTGAGGCTTCGACACGCTGCTCCTGCGACAGTGTGGGTGGTGTCGGTGTCACGAGGTCAGACTACTCCGCCGCCGTGTTCTCGGCTAGAGGGCCTCGAGGAGGTCGTCGCGCCAGCGTCGAGCAGCGTCACTGAGGCCTCGGCGTTCGGGACCGGCGAACAAGACGGCACGCGCCACGTTGACGAGGACAGTTCCTTGCTCACATCGTTCGAAGAGGCGCGCCACGTCCTTCACGCCCGCGCCCTGAGCGCCGATGCCCGGCACCAGGTACGGTCCGCCCAACGCCGCGATGTCGAAAGCGGGTGCTTCGCGCGTCGCGCCCAGCACCACGCCGAAGGACCCGAGTCCGTCGTCGCGATGGTTGATCTCGGAGATGGTGCGAAGCACCATCTCTTGTACGCGCTCTTGTTCGAACGTTCGTGCCTCTTGGAGCGATCGACCTTCGGGGTTCGACGTCGCCGCGACGACGAACACGCCGCGTCCCGAATCCGCCGCGGCGTCAAAAAGTGGACGCAACGCGGCGACACCGAGGTAGGGGTGCGCCGTCACCGCGTCGACGGCCAAGGGCGAGCCGTCACGGAGCCACGCCTGGGCGTAACCCTCATTGGTCGAGTCGACGTCACCACGTTTCGCGTCAGCGACGACCAGCAGTTCCGCGTCGTGGGCTTCTTGGATGAGACGTTCAAGGACACGAAACCCGGCCGAACCGAAGCGCTCGAAGAAGGCCACCTGGGGCTTGATCACCGCCGCCACGCCCGTGACCGCTTCCAGCACCGCCAGGGCGCAGAACTCGAGACCCTCGACGCTGTCGGGTCTCCCCCAGCGCGTGAGCACCTCCGTGCTCGGGTCGACGCCCACGCACAGCGGTCCCAGCTCTCGCAGGCGGTCCTGCAGTCGTACGCCAAAGGTCTCAGCCATGGGCCACCCCGATCAGTTGGTCGATCGCGGCGACGCCATGTTTCGTCATCCACGTCGAGAGTTGCTGTTGCACGATCCACGGCGCTCGGGGCCGAGCGAACGTCGCGGTGCCGACTTCAACCGCGTTGGCACCCGCCATCAACATCGCCACGGCGTCCTCGCCAGAACTCACGCCGCCGACGCCGACGATGGGCGTCGTCGCGAAGGCGTCTCGACACTCGTAGACCGCGCGCAACGCCACCGGCAAGATGCCCAGTCCGCTGACGCCGCCGCCGCCGTTACCGAGCGTCGGTCGTCGCGCTTCCACGTCGATCACGAGACCCAAGACCGTGTTCACCAACACGAGGGCGCTGGCACCGGCGCGCAACGCCGCGTCGGCGACCTCGAGGAGTGCGGGCGTGTTGGGACTGAGCTTCACCCAGAGGGGAAGACCCGCGGCGAGCGACGCCTCGACGATCTCACTCGTCGCCGAGGCGGAGTGCGCGAAGATCTCGCGTCGACTTTCCAAGTTGGGACAGCTGGCGTTCACTTCGAGCGCCACCACGTTCGCGCCGAGCATCGCCGCGGCGGCGTCAGCGAACTCGTTGACGGTCCTGCCCCAAATCGAACCGACCACGGTGACGCGTCGTGCGAGCAGAGCGGGCAAATCCTTCGTGCGCCACGCCGCCACGCCCGGGCCGGACAGCCCCACCGCGTTGACGAGGTGTTCACCCGAGGCCACGATCCGCGGGGCAGGATTACCCTCCCACGCGAACGCGGCCAGCGACTTGGTGACGACGGCGCCGAGTTCACTCAGCTCTCCGTAGCCAGCGAGTTCGTCGCCGTGACCGGCCGTACCCGACGCCGTCATGACGGCCGATCGAAGGGTGACGTCGCCCACGGACGTGGCGAGTGACGTCACCCGTGCAGCTCCTGCAGCGTGCGAACACGCCATCCCCTCGCGCGCGTGTCGGCGATGCCCTTCGCCGCGGCGAAGCCAGCCGACAGCGTCGTCACGCAGGCCACGCCGTGGCTGACGCAGGCGGCTCTGATCGCCGCGCCGTCCGAACGAGCGCTCGAACCCGACGGGGTGTTCACGACCATCTGCACCTCACCCGAAGCGATCAACTTGACGGCGTCAACCGCGAGGTCGCCCAGGCCCACCTTGCCCACCAACGTGTCGACACCCACCTCGTGAGCGCGAAGATAGCCCGCCGTGCCGACCGTCGCGGCGAGACGGAATCCCAGCGACACCAGTTGACGCGCGAGCTCGAGTCCGGCCACCTTGTCCCGGTCGGCGAGGGAGAGGAACACCTGACCGGAGTCGGGGAGCCGGGTGCCCGCCGCCATTTGAGACTTGGCGAAGGCGATGCCGAAGCTTTCGCCGATGCCCATGACTTCGCCCGTTGAACGCATCTCGGGCCCCAACACGGTATCGACACCGGGGAATCGACTGAAGGGCAGCACCGCCTCTTTCACGCTGACGTAGCTCGGCACGGGCGTCGACGAAGGCACCACGCCCTCGGCGCGAAGCGACGCGAGCGAGCTGCCCATCATCACCAGCACCGCGACCTGTGCCAGTGGCACGCCCGTGGCTTTGGCGACGAAGGGAACCGTGCGGCTGGCTCGAGGATTCGCTTCGAGAACGAAGACCTCCTCGTTCTTGACCGCGTACTGCACGTTGATCAGACCCACCACCTCGAGGGCGTCGGCAATCTTCTGCGTGTACTCGTGCAACGTCGCGAGCACCGGTTCACTGAGCGACTGGGGCGGTAGGGCGCAGGCCGAATCGCCCGAGTGCACGCCCGCCTCTTCGACGTGCTCCATGACGCCCGCGACGAAGACGTCACCGGTGCCGTCACGAACGGCGTCGACGTCCACTTCAATGGCGTCCTCGAGGAAGCTGTCGAGCAGGATGGGCCGACTCTGAGAGACACCACCTTCCCTCGCGAGCGAACCGTGCACGTTCGTGAGGTCGTTCATCACGCGTTCGAGTGACGCGTCGTCGTAGACGATCTCCATGGCGCGTCCCCCGAGCACGTAGCTCGGACGCACGAGCACCGGGTAGCCAACGCGCTTGGCGATGACGCGCGCCTCGGTGAGCGTCAGCGCGACGTCACCGGGTGGTTGGCGCAGTCCCAGCGAGTGGCAGATCTGCGACCAGCGTTCACGGTCCTCGGCGGCGTCGATCGAAGTGACGGGCGTGCCGAGCACGAGTGACGGATCGAGCGAGTGTGAGAGTTTGAGCGGCGTCTGGCCACCGAGCGCGACGATGACGCCCACGAGCGTGGCGCCCTCGACGCAGGCCGCCTGCTCGGCGGCGATGACCTCAGCGACGTCCTCGGGCGTCAGAGGCTCGAAGTAGAGCCGATCGGAGGTGGAGTAGTCCGTCGAGACCGTCTCGGGGTTGCAGTTGATCATGACCGTCTCGTAGCCCATGTCGCGTAACGCCATCGACGCGTGCACGCAGCAGTAGTCGAACTCGATTCCCTGGCCTATACGGTTCGGCCCGGACCCGAGGATGATTACGCGGTCACGCGACGAGGGTTCCACCTCCGTGGTGTCTTCGTAGGTGCTGTAGTGATACGACGTCGTCGCTTCGAACTCGGCGGCACACGTGTCGACGGTCTTGAACGTCGTGACGACGCCCTTCGACCGACGCGAGCTCGCCACGTGCTCCGCCGTCGTACCCGTGAACTGGGCGATCTGAACGTCCGAGAATCCCCATTGCTTGTAGCGACGCCACGTCCGCTGGTCGAATCCGTCAAGTGTTACGCCCGTCGTGAGTTCACGCTCGCGCTCGACGATGCCGGCGAGTTCGTGGACGAACCACCGATCGATACCCGTGCGTGAAGCGACCTCGTCGACCGTGGCGCCGCGAAGGAGGACCTCGTGTAGGGCGAAGAGCCGTTCCGGCGTCGCTACTTCGCAGCGCTCCCAGAGAGCTCCCTCGTCGAAGGACGAGAACTCGGAGTCGTCGCCGAGCGCGAAGCCGACGCGACCCTGCTCGAGCGACCGGACGGCCTTTTGCAACGACTCCGCGAAGTTGCGGCCAATGGCCATGACCTCGCCGACGGACTGCATGCGTGTGCCGAGTCGCGGCGACGAGCCCGGAAGCTTCTCGAACGCCCAACGGGGAATCTTCGTGACGACGTAGTCAATGACCGGCTCGAAGCTCGCGGGCGTCACCTTCGTGATGTCGTTTTGGATCTCGTTCAACGTGTAGCCCACCGCGAGTCGCGCGGCGATCTTGGCGATGGGAAAGCCGGTTGCCTTAGACGCCAGGGCGCTCGATCGTGAGACGCGCGGGTTCATCTCGATCACGAGTCGCTCGCCCGTTTCGGGGTTGACCGCGAACTGCACATTCGATCCGCCCGTCTCCACTCCCACGCGACGAAGTACGCGAAAGGCGTCGTCACGCATCTCTTGGTACTCGACGTCCGAGAGGGTCTGCTGTGGGGCGACGGTGATCGAGTCCCCCGTGTGCACGCCCATGGGGTCGAAGTTCTCGATGCTGCAGATCACCACGCAGTTGTCGGCGTTGTCGCGCATCACTTCGAGTTCGTACTCCTTCCAGCCGGCGATCGACTTCTCGACGAGGATCTCGCCGATCGGGGAGGCGGCGATGCCCTCTGCGGCGAGTTGCAACAGCTCCTCGTCGTTTGACGCGATGCCCGTCCCGGCGCCGCCGAGGATGAAACTCGGACGGATGATGATGGGAAAACCGATCGAGGTGGCGATCGTGAGCGCGTCCTCGACGGAGTGCGCGAATCCCGACTCGGGCACCGCGAGACCGATCTCGGCCATGGCCTCTTTGAAGAGCTCGCGGTCTTCGGCGGTCGAGATCGCGTCGGGACGAGCGCCGATCACTTCGACGCCCAAGCGATCGAGTTCCCCGCGACGCACGAGTTCCATCGTCAGGTTGAGTGCCGTCTGTCCCCCCAGGGTGGGCAGCAACGCGTCGGGCCGCTCTCGCTCGATGATGTCGATCAGCACGTCCGCGTCGAGGGGTTCAACGTACGTCGCGTCGGCCGTCGCGGGGTCGGTCATGATGGTCGCGGGGTTCGAGTTCACGAGCACGACGCGGTAGCCCTCGGCGCGCAGCACCTGGCAGGCCTGGGTGCCGGAGTAGTCGAATTCGCAGGCCTGACCGATGACGATCGGACCAGAGCCGATGACCATAATTGACGCTAGGTCGTCGCGACGAGGCATCAGCGCGCGTCCAGTGTGTTCGTTCGAAGCAACGCGTCAAAGCGCTCAAAGAGATAGCGCGCGTCGTGAGGACCGGGGCCAGCCTCGGGGTGATACTGCACCGAGAAGCACCGTTCGCTCGCCGCGTGGATGCCTTCGATAACGCCGTCGTTCAAGTTGACGTGACTCACGAGCGAACGCGTCAACGAGTCGGGATTCACGGCGTAGTTGTGGTTCTGCGCGGTGATCTCGATCTTTCTCGTCACGAGGTCTTGCACCGGGTGATTGCTGCCGTGGTGTCCAAAGGGGAGTTTGAACGTAGATCCACCGAGCGCGTTGGCGAGGAGTTGGTGACCAAGACAGATGCCAAAAATCGGCACCGAACCGATGAGTTCGTCGAGGACGGTAACCTGGGCGCCGAGCGCGGCGGGGTCGCCCGGACCGTTCGAGAGAAAGAGTCCGTCGGGATGGCGCTGGCGGATCTCGTCAGCGCTCGAACTCGCGGGCATGACCGTGACACGAAAGCGGGAACCGAGCTGACGGACCATCGTCTCCTTGATGCCGTAGTCCAGGGCCACGATGTGCAGGTCACCGTCACCCACTACGTAGGCCTCGCGCGTGCTCACTCTCGAGACGAGGTCCGTGTCCTCGGTACCGCGCGCAACGCGCGACGCGTCACGCACCACTTCAAGCCCGCCGTGTCCGAACGCGCCGGGAAGCGCCCCGTACGTTCGCAGGTGTCGCGTCAGACGACGAGTGTCAACTCCGACGATGGCGGGAATCTTGTGGCGGACCAGGAACTCCTCGAGCGTTCCCGTCGATCGCCAGTTCGACGAGGAGGCGCTCAGTTCGCGCAGCACTACTCCTTCACAGAAGGGGCGGCGGGCCTCGTCGTCGAGTGGCGTGACCCCATAGTTCCCGACGTGCGGGTAGGTAAAGGCGATCACCTGCCCGGCGTAGCTCGGATCGGTCAGGATCTCTTGGTAGCCGCTGAGGGCAGTGTTGAAGACGAACTCGCCGCCCCGAACGCCCGACGGCGGTAGGAAGCCGGCCGCCGATCCCTCGAAGGTTGCTCCGTCACTGAGTACGAGGTGCGACGGGGGACGAATCACGTGAGCTGCCCGTTGTCGACCACGAGCGCCCCGCGCGCGACCAACGAACGCACCCGTCCGACCAACAAACGCCCATCGTACGGACTGTTCGTCGCGCGCGAGTGCAGTTCTTCGTTACGCGCCACCCACCTCGCGCGCGGGTCAAAGACCACCAGGTTCGCGTCCTCGCCCACCAGCATCTCTCCCCCGTGAGCCCCGAGATAGAGCCGATCGTCGCTCGCGCGCAGTTGCGCGACGCGCGCCGGACCGCGGCTCAAGAGCGAAAAGAAGACGTGCGGATCTGCGTCGGGACCGAGTGCCTCAAAGGTCAGCGCCGCGGCGTGTTCGAGTCCGAGCATGCCCGCAGGAGCTTCATCAAAGGGCAGGTCCTTCAATTCGGGCGCATGGGGCGCGTGGTCCGTGGCGACGGCGTCCACGCCACCCTTGACGAGCGCGGCTCGTACGGCGCTGACATCGCGTCGATCGCGAAGCGGCGGGTGGACTTTGAAGATGGGATCGTAGTCGGCGACAAACGACTCGTCCAGGGTGAAGTGATGCGGCGCAACCTCACAAGTGATGGGCAGGCCCTCGGCTCGAGCGTGGGCCACGAGCGCTAGTGAACGGCCCGTCGACAGGTGCATGAAGTGCAACGGACATCCAGTCAGGCGTACGAGTTCGATGTCGCGCATCACCATCAACTCTTCGGCGAGCGCTGGTCGTCCCACCAGGCCGAGCCGACTACTAAGTGCCCCCTCGTTCATCGTCCCACCGGCCGCGAGACGCTCGTCCTCGCAGTGCTGGGCCAGACGAACCCCGAGTGGACGGGCGTAGGCCATCGCCCGGCGCATCAGCGAAGGATCCTGCACGCCCACGCCATCGTCGCTGAAGAGTCGGACACCGAGCGCAGCCATCTCGGCCATGGGGGCGAGGTGTTCACCGAGACGACCCTTGGTAATCGCTCCAGCGACCGCCACGTCGAGCACGCTATGACGACCGCGCTCGAGCACGTAGGCCACGAGGGCCGCGCAGTCGAGCGCGGGTTCGGTGTTGGGCATCGCGACGAGCGCGCTATAGCCGCCCAGTGCGCCCGCACGCGCCCCGGTCTCGATCGTCTCGGCCTCTTCGCGTCCCGGTTCGCGCAGGTGGGTATGCAGGTCCACGAAACTGGGGCCGACCCAACATCCCCGCGCGTCAATCTCCTTGGTGCCTCGAGACACTTCGACGCTCGTGGAGATCGCGACGATGTGTCCATTCTCGACGAGCACGTCGCCTACGTTGGCGCTCGACACGCCGACCACGAGCCCACCACGCAGTACGAATGCACTCACGCGACCTCTCTCAACTCTCCGGCAACGCTGAGATAGAGCACCGCCATTCGAATCGGCACTCCGTTGGTCACCTGTCGCACGATCACACAGTTCGCCATGTCGACGACGCGCGAATCAATTTCGACGCCGCGATTCATTGGCCCCGGATGCATGATGATCGTCGTCGGGCGCAGACGTCGGGCGCGCTCCAGCGTCATCCCATAGTTCGTGGTGTATTCACGCAACGACGGTACGAAGGATCCGACACCTCGCTCGCGTTGTAATCGAAGCAGGCCGACCACGTCGGCCCACGCTAGGGCCTCATCGACGTCGTCGGCCCGAGTAACCGGCCAACTCGCGAGGTCATCGGGCAAGAGGGTGCCGGGTCCGCTGACGTGCACGTCGGCACCAAGTCGCACGTACGTGTCGACGTCGCTTCGCGCAACCCGGCTGTGGCGCAGGTCACCCACGATCAAGATCTTGAGCCCGTCGAACAGTGACGCACCCGACGCCTCGCCGGTCGTCCCCTCGCGCTCGGCGAGTACCTGTCGGATCGTGAAGGCGTCCAAGAGTCCTTGGGTGGGGTGCTGGTGCTGCCCGTCACCGGCGTTGATGACCCGAACGTGCGGTACGTAACGACTGACTTGAACGGCGGCGCCGCTCGATTGGTGGCGCAGGACTATCGCGTCGATGCCGAGGGCGTCGATCGTGGCGATGGTGTCGCGCAACGATTCACCCTTCTTCACGCTGCTCGACGCGATCGCGAGGGACAACACGTCGGCGCTCAGTCGCTTGGCTGCCGTCTCGAAGCTCAGTCTCGTTCGCGTGGACTCCTCGAAGAACAGTGACGCGACGACTCGGCCACGAAGCGCCGGAACCTTTTTGATGGTCCGTCGATTGACTTCGACGAAGGTTTCGGCGGTGTCGAGAATCTCGACAATCGCCTCTTTCGACAGATCCGAACTCGAGAGCAAATTCGCACCGCGCAGCGTTTCGATCACGTCGCGCCCTTCGTGCCGATCCACACGCCCTCGAGGTTCGCCACTATCGCCTCGTCGGTGGACGTCGGAACGTTTTTCCCGACGAAGTCAGGTCGAATGGGCAGTTCACGGTGACCGCGATCGACCATGACAGCGAGTTGTACCGATCGCGGGCGGCCCCAGTCGCTCAACGCGTTAAGTGCCGCTCGGATCGTGCGACCGGTGAACAGCACGTCGTCCACGAGGATGACGTGACGATCGGCGAGATCGTGGTCGAGCAACGTGACCGAGGTTCGTGGGATCGGACGCAATGAGAGATCGTCACGGTAGAAGGACACGTCGAGTAGACCAAGACCGGGAGACACGTCGGCAATCTCTGTCAGTAGCTCCACGACCCGTCGAGCGAAAGCCTCGCCGCCGGTCTGTAGTCCAAGGACGGTCAGGTCCTGCACGGCGTGATTGCGTTCGACAATCTCGTGGGCCATGCGCGTGAGGGCCCGGCTCACTTCTTCGCCCGTCAGCAACTGAGCCTTCACTACAAACGCCAGCCCACTGTTGCGGCTTTGGCGTCGTTCTTCGCTCGTCATCACACTCCCGTCGTACGGGCCTCACAGGACCCGCTTCACGACACTGTCTTCTCACCCTAGCAGTTGCACTAACTCTTACTCTTCGACTCCGTCGACTCGCGAGGTGCCAACGGCACTCTCTTCCGTCGTGATATCGGACCATCGAAATTCGCGCCCGCTTCGTTCGCTGCCGCGTCCGAGGAGTTGATCAACGAGCATCGTTGCTGTCACGTCATGCATCAGCGAACGTCGCACGATGAAGATCAGCGTGGGTAGTGCCCAGAAATCGCCGCAGACCCAAAGGATTGCCGCGCCAAGCTGCTGGTCGGCGACGGGCGACAACGTGACTCCGGGGACGTGATTGTAGACGTCGTACCAACTCGAGTTCGTCAGAATGCTCATCGAAATGGCAAGCACCGTCATGATCACGTTGGTGCCGAGAATGGCACTGCCCTGCCAGACTGCGCTCTTGGTGATCTTGATGGGATATGAGGGGATAATCTGGAGCCAGAACAGTATGCCCGTCACGATGTAACTGCCGTGCATAATCCAGATATGAACGAACTGATTGCGATCGCCGAAGTCATACCACGATGGAATATGCCAGAGGAGCATCGACGCGTTGAACGAAACGACCGCGATCCACGGATTACGGATCAGTCGCCCCAATGCACGTAGTGGTCGAGCCCGTTCGCTCAAGTACACAAACCGCGCGATTGCTCGCCGGGGTTTGACGCTCAACGTGAAATAGAGCGGCAACCACGGTGCACCGGCGACGATGAGCATCGGCGCAAAAAACATAAGAAGGACGTGCTCGATCATGTGCACGAAGAAGTAGCGGGACGCCCAGTAGTCGATCGGCGAGACAATGGCCAGCATCATCACGACGAGACCGCCATAGAAAATAAAGGAGCGGCGGCGGCGTTTCCTCGAACGTTCAATCGTCGAGCGGCCGCGGAGTCGAGTCAGCCCTATTTCGTGCGCGAGAACAGTAGCCACGGCAATGACCACGAACGGGTCAAGGGACCAGTGTCGCGTGATGTAGTTCACGTCGCCACGACGTATTCTCGCCCATCATCACGCGCGTGGCGCGTACGACCAGGTATCGCCGGCATGTCTCGCAGGTGACGCTCCCACGTCACCGACATCCCCGCGTTTTCAGATCCGATCACCACTTGCGTCTTCGTCTCCGCGCCTCACGCCGTTTAATGCTCAATCCCTCCGAAACTGAAACTTTTGGCTTCTAGCCGATCTTCATCTTGCAGCCAGTGAATGATGTTGCTAAAGATAATTGGCAAAAAGACCGCAGCCGCCACGAGCCAAATGGAAAAGGTTGCCAATTGTTGATCGTTGGCCATGGACAACTGTCTGCCAACCACCTTTCGAAACACGCCGTACCAGGAATGGCCGGACATTCCCTGCAGATACGCCATAATCCAGGTTGTCCACATCACGACCGCAGCGGTAACGAGGCGCTGAACTCGAGAGACCAAGGGCCGAATCGGTGGCGATTCCACCATCTCCGAGAAAAAAGCGACCCCGATGAACAAGAAACTAACGGCTTGAACTCCATCAAAGAGAGGGCGACGAGCGAGAAGGTCCACCATGAACGCCGTCCTCCAGAAAATATCTGTCGCTACGAAGATTGCCGAAAGAACTAGGACGCGATTTCTTCCAGTCATCGTTGGAAGCACGTGCGAGAAAGATTCCAGCCCAACTAATCGCCACGGTGCTCCGAGCACCAGTAAACATGGCACGACAAACGCGAAGACGCAGAACTGCAGAGACTCAACAAATTCATATCTTGAGGCCACGTGGGCCACTTGTGGAAGCAGGAAGAAGACCCACAGTGCGACACCTGCTCCGCACGCCACAATCCGCCGTCGCGCAAGTCGATGGTCGGGCGGCGCCGGCTGAAGCCCGCCCGTCATTCCGAATGGTGTCGCTGAAAGAATCCCCAGAGAACAACGAGAATAAAAGTTCCCAAGAGTACTACTAACGTCTGAACCTGAGGCCCAATAAAGTTATCTACGCTTAGCATCGTTGATACTCACACCTTTCCCGCAAAAGTGACACTCCCACGATTTAATACTCCAAGCCACTCTAGAAATCATACTTCGACTAGAAACGGTAAAACATCCACAGAAACAACGTGCTGCTCAACGCTATGTAACCCCAGAAGTAGGTCATCGCACTGACGTTCGCCCTCAAAGAGCGCGCCGTGAATGCTGTGGACAGTTCTGGGTTAGTGCCGCCCAGCTCCTTGCGAATTCGCAACGAACGTGCCAACGTGGTCTCGAGCCAGTATGTTCCCGCGAAAATAGTCAAGCAGTTAATACACGCAAAGCCGATGAATATCGAAGCGTAAGCGCTGGATCCTGGATTAAAGGGGACCTTGGTGAATTCAAAAATCTGGAGAAACAAGGCCACCAGACCACTGAGAACGCCCGCCCATCCTGCGATTTGCCAGTCGTTCACACTTCCTTTGCGGAATCGAGTCTGCCCGAATAGTGCCATCAACGCGGTGAAGAGAAGCAATATGTAAATTGCCCAACCGTAGTAGAGCGGTGCAGTGACGTTGTGGGGACGCCACAACTGTGCGTTATTGCTCGAGCGAAGATAGAAGTACGCAAAGCAAACCGACGCGAGCAAAAATGTATACATAGCAATGAACAGTCGACTTCCCGACCACATCGCGCCGACGTGGGCTCGAAACTCGAACTCACGCTCTTCGGGCGTCCCTCTTGGGAAGCTCGTTTGGCTAGAATCCGTCGTCATTTCGAACTCACGCTCCTCGGGTGTCCCTCCTGGGAAGTTCGGTTGGCTAGAAGCCGTCGTCATTTCGTTCTCTCCACTCATCTCAAAACCGTTTCATTGTCAGTGGGCGGCACACTGCTTTCGCGCGCCGAAGATCCCCCACCAAAATCGGCCAACTTCGGAGCACCCTCTTCGCTGTAGTGATAAGGATCGGTCATGATGACGGGAATCCGCTCAAAGTTGTGCACCGGTACCGGCTGCGCAGTCTGCCACTCCAATCCGAGTGAATCCCAAGGATTGAGCGGTGACTTCTTCGGATTGATGACCAACGAGTACGCCAGTGTCCAAGCGAACAACAGGAATGAAGCTCCAAGACAGAAGGCGCTCACCGACGCAAAGTCATTGAGACCAGTCAGCGCTCGCGCGTACGTGAATACTCGACGCGGTTGACCGAGCAGTCCGATAATCAGCATGGGGAAGAAGGTCAAGTTAAAGAAAACGAACATGGTCCAAAACTGGATCAAGCTCAACTTTTTGTTAATTTCTAGCCCCGTCATGAGCGGGAGCCAGTAATAGAGACCGCCAAAGAAGGCGAATACGAGGCCGCCCAAGATGGTGTAGTGGAAGTGCGAGAGCACGAAGAACCCGCCGTGCACCGTCACGTTCACTGGAACGTCTGACTGGAAAACTCCCGACACTCCTCCTATCAAGAAGTTGAAGAAGAACGCAAAGCAGAACAACATCGGCACGGTAAATCTGATTTTCGCCTTATAGAGCGTACCCATACCTACGAGGAATATGAAGCCCGTCGGAATTGAGATCAGTTCCGTCGTCAACATGTAGAGAGGTCGCATACTCGGGTCAATACCACTCTGAAAGATGTGGTGCTGCCACACGAAGAATGAGAGGACTGCCACTCCAAGCTCTCCCGCGACCACGACCTTAAACGCGAAAAGCGGCTTTCTCGCAAAGACCGGCAGCAACTCGGCAACGATGCCGAATCCTGGGAGCGCCATGATGTAGACCTCGGGATGTCCAAAGAACCAGAAGAGGTTCTCCCAAAGATACGAACTCCCTCCGTGCTCCGCAACGTAAAACGTCGTCAGCACCGTGTGGTCCAGGATGCCGAAGAGTCCGGCGACGAAGAGCGACGGCGTCGCTAAGGTCATCAGACCCGCGGTGGCCAAAATGCCCCAGACGAATGCCGGCACACGGCTCCACGTCATTCCCGGCGCTCGGTAGTTGACGATAGTGATGGCGATGTTGAATCCCGCCGCCGCCATTGCGACACCGATGATGGCGAAACCAAAGAGGTAGGAGACCATGCCCGGACCGGCCTGGTTGGCGAGGGGTGCGTACCCGGTCCACCCCGTAGGAAACCCGCCATAGGGCAGAGCGGAGAAAATGACTAAGTATCCCGCAGTAAAGAGCCAGAAACTGAAGGCTTCGATGCGCGGGAAAGCCATGCGCCGAGAGCCAATCATCAACGGAACCAAGTAATTGCCGAGCGGACCAACGACAATCGAACTCGCCATCATCATCATCATGGTGCCGTGTTCGCTGACAATCTTGATGTAAGTGTCCGCCGAAAACATATGGAACGTGGGACTCAACAATTCAGTGCGAATCGCCATCGCCAAGAGCCCCGCCGTAAAGAAGAAGAGCAACACACTTACGACATACTGAAGACCCACGACTTTGTGGTCAGAACTGAGTCGCACGTAGCGAGTCCAGTCCTTAACGTCCTCAAGCTCTTTACCTTCCCTTCCAGCAATCTTTGCGAGTGGATAATTGAGCACACCAATGCCCGCGAGCCAACCCACGACACCCATAACCAAAGCGAGTGTGTCGGCAATCGAATTCTGACCCGAGTTGGCCACGTACGAATAATCACTGGAGATGTAGTTGCCAAACCAGTGGCCCAGCCAGTACCCCAGAGCCGCACCGACAAGTGCCGTCCCAAGGTGTTGACTCATCCAGCCGGGTCGTTGCGTCCACGATATTGCACGACGCTTCGGAGGTGGCGCCGCGCTACGTCGCACCACCTCATTGGGCTGTTCGGTGCTGATACTCATCCCGCAATCTCCATTTCTTCTAGAACGCTCAGTCCACTTTCGACTTCATTCGTACCGATCACGACGCGGGCTGCTTTGCTCCGTAGGTTTCGGACGGACTGTACGGAGTAACGGTCCCGTCGGGGTACAGGCCTCCGGAAGCCCCATTCGCGTCGGGTGTGTAGGTCCACGCCATTGGTGGAAGATTCGCCGTATTTGCGGCGGTCTGCGCCTCTGTCTTCTTCGCCCACGTCATGAAGTCAGTTTGTGAAACGACAGAACCACTGTTGAACATAGAACCATGCCAGATTCCACACAACTCGCCACAGTGGACTTGAAATGGACCAGTGTGTTCAGTATCGGCGTACGCCACGTTGTTGTAACCAGGGTTGGCGTCAGCCTTCACGCTTAACTGATAAGCCCAGAAGGAGTGGATGACGTCGAGTGACGTCACGTCAAACACGATCGCTGTGTCATTCGGGAGTATCAATTGAGATGTCTCGAAGCCTCCAAAGGCCGGATAGCGGTACGTGAATTTCCACTGTTGACCAATAACTTGCACGACAAGTACCTGATCACTGTTCGGTTGCCACGTCGCCTTGCCAGCGAGAGCGGCAGTGTTGGCCTTGACGGTTCCCGGTGGATTCCACACCGGACTCGGGCCTTCGCCGCCGCCCGAGCCATTATCACCGACGAGTGCCACGGTGCCGTAGACAGCGAGCAGGACGACGGTTACCGAGGTAATCCAAATCCAACTCCACTGAGCTCTCGAGTTCGTCTCTGCCGCCGGTCCCCCAACGGGTTCTGGACACGACTTGCGTTTCGCATTCCACATGAAGGTGGCGTACGCGAAGTAAATCCAGACTCCAAAGAGGACAGGGATGCACAACATAAACAACACGTTGAGGTCAAACTGATTCCAATGTGCTGACTTCGTCATGTCGCCTGGGGCCATATGGGGTCCCAGGAGCAACCAATACAAAACATCACCGATTATCCAACTTACGAACCACACGGCGAAGAGTCGGCGCAGATGGCGCGGTTCCTCGTTCATTGTCTCACGCGCCATTATCTATGACTCCACATTCAAGAAACCACCCATGTAACCCTGCGTCGACATTGGGCCTCCGTTTCCGTATAGATATCCAAGACCGCAGGGAACGAAACACTGCCACGAGTACGACCCCGGGCCGTGTGTTTTGAAACTAAAAGTGATCGTGTTGTGCGGCTGACTCAATTTGCAAGGCGCTACTCCGCAGAGCGTCAAACTGCCGTCGACGCCAATAAATGGAACCTCAATGCCGAGAGCCGGCACGGCGAATGTATGGGCCACGCCGAAGCCTGTGTTCGAGTTGTACTCCGAATAGGTTTTCCCGTTAAGGACTGCACTGTCGCCTACAGTTCCCGTTACTTGACCTAACACTTGGTTTCGTAGAGGACTTCCCGAGTCGAACTGCTCCACCGTGACATTGATAGTTGAGTTCGCTGGAAGATCCCAAACGGTGCTGTGCTCCCACTGACCATCTGGTGACTTCACCATGTACGAAACCCACGTCGGGTGACTCCCAAAACCAATGGACCCCACAGTCATCAGCGTGAGATTCACGGGCGTCCCCGCAGTTTGAGCGCTCGTAAAGTCCACAACGCCGCCCGGTGAACCTGGGGTTATCAGTGTGGTAACAGCCCAGACGACAAGTGCGGCCGCCACCACAAAGAAACTGAGGACTCCGGCCAGCCGCTTTCCCATCGACATAACTGGTCTCCTTAAGAAGTCGCATCAAATAAATCTGTTGTAAGAATAGCCAAAGAGCGGACACGCGTCGTGTTTGGTTTCAACCATTCCTTAGAATATTCTTCTTTTCAACTATGCATAGGCTTGCCCGCAGAGGGCGACGTCAGACGACGTGCGCCACGATTTTCATGTTCGCGTTGGGAGTCCTGCGAAGCTGGGGCCACTTAACTCTCACGTTCCTGAACCTGGTGGCTCCGCCATGCCGATGTTCCTAGAACATTGACCGCATATCAACGCACTCCAGCGACGGGAACACCCCTGCACCCTCGGTGCATTCAACGTCGCGTGCCAATCTCCGTCTCGTTGATCGACCTGGTCGAAGACGGACTGAAACCCCTTACGAGCGTTGCCGCAGCGCCCAAGTCGACGACGACGCGCGGTAACGTCGTCGACAACACCTTCAATTACGCGAGCAGCCCCCTCGAGAGTCGACGGTACCTGGCGTCTCACCTTGGCGCCTCGCGCGCATCATCCCTTCAACGGACGTAGCAGGGGCAGTTTGGGTTCGATGATCCGTATACCGAGAATCTTCGTCGCGTCCTTGACGTACGACCGTGCCTGGAGCCTCTCGACGTCGAGGGCAGTCTCTTGGGCGGCCAGGTGCCGCCAAACGCTTTGATTGTTCGGTTGTTTGAAGAGTGTAATGACGTCATCGACAGACTGCAGAGCGTGGTTAGTGTCCCACAGCGTGACGAGCCCGCGTAGACGGTCGATGTATTTTCCGGCCTTGGTGTCGTTGACCTGAATATTGTTGGTCAAGTCGTTTACTGCCCCGCTCGCAAATGAACACGCTCTTTGGTCGCCCACGAGCAGCCCGGAAACTTGACCAAGATTCGACGTCGTCAACTGGCCTTTGGTCTCTTTCGCCAGAAGTGCCAAGCTCTCATTTAGTGCGAACACGCACGGAGCGAGATCCGTATTGATCGATTTCATCTTCGCATTTTGATCAGCGGCGTCTTGAGCTCTGGAGATGGGTTTGGGTAAATCGGTGATGACTGAGATCACCACCACGATGGCGATTCCCAAGGTGAGCAGTACCCACGGTCGCTTCAGGCGGCGAGCCTTGGTCGCCATGAGCGTCGAGGCCGCCATGGTCGCCGGATTGTACGGTGCTTCTTCAAGATCCGCGAGATCGCCTGTCATTTCATGAGCCTAACGGCCATGAGCGCAATACCATCGGCGAAGCGATGAACGTCCGAGGCTGGGAGGCTGAAGTGTCCATCACGGCTCTCGTTTCCAAAAGGCTTGGCGATTTCAGCAAGCTTTCCCCGCGGAGTGATGAAGAACATCACGTTGTTGTGATAGATGTCGCGCGGCGCGCGAACGTCGATGGTGACGCCGTAATTTGACCACACTCGGTTCAGCGAGGCCAGTGATCCCGTTAAGAACTCCACAGACTTCACCGCTGCCAACGACGGCGTCGATAGCGCGGGAGGATTGGCGAGAAACGCCGTCTGATCCGGATCAGTGTTTACAATCACGAACGCCACGTGTGACGCCTTCGCGCCAAGGATCGAGTTCGCCTGCTTGATTTCAGCACCAAGGACGGGACAGATGTCTCGACAGTTCACGCTATAAAACGTGATCACTACGACTTTGCCCCTGTTCGACTCGAGGCTCCACGGGCGTTTGTGCTGGTCGATGAGGGTGAAATTACGCGCAGGCGTCGAAATTATTTTCTTCATGCTCATGTAGGTAAGAAGCGACGGCGACGACGTGTTGGCTCCCGACGCGAGGAGTGGCGAGGTCGTAACCGTCGTGGCAGTCCGGGTAAAAATCTTGGACACGCCAACATTGCCGACAAACGCTTCGGCGAAACCGCCCACCAGGCCGAGCACCAATATCGTCACGGCCACCGCGAAGACCGCGTTTCGAACAAACGGGGTCCACCTCCCTCCGATTACTGGAAAGTCGATTGTCGTCCTAGACGCCGTTAAGAATGCGGCCGCCCTTTGAGCCTCAGTCTGCTCGTCCTTAGGATCGGGAATTACGGGGATTACCATCTCGTCTCATTCTCGTTGTTGTCATGGGTTCCTTGAACTATGTGCAGTTCTCGCGTTGGCGCACAATTCAAATTGGTCAGTTCTGAAACGTTTGTACTCGTGTCGAGAGGGAATCACGCGGTCCCCTTATTCACACAAGAGCCTCTGAGCAGTCAAGGCCGTTAATCCGTTCATCGTAAGATACTGTAGGGCTATTAGGATTCCGGAGAGTGCCGGGCGTCCACGCTCGTAGTGACATCTCTGAGTAAGGGGTCGTCAATGGGACGTAAGGACTGGAGAACGCACCTAGGACTCCTTGTGGCTCTCGTGTGCTGTAGCGCCGGCTTTTGGGTTGAACTCGTGAGGGGCGAACACGGAGATCACCTCAGTTGGGCTTACGTTTTTGAATGGCCGTTGTTGGGAATCACGGCAATCTACATGTGGTGGAGATTTCTCCATCCAAAGACGCCGGAATCCACGTCGAAGAAGGAAACGCTCTTGGCGCCAGAATTCAACGGGATGTTACAAGCCTGGCAGGAGCATCAGCGCGAACTGGCCGAGTCTCAAGGTGTTCACTCAACTTCAGAGGACGGCAGTACGCCTGGATAGGAACCACGACAGCTCGACGCCCGGTCGAGCAGCAAGACGAAGGTACCGTTCGCCATCCGAAGACGCCAATACCGCCGCTAATGTTGTTTGTGGTGGAAGATAAGCCCAAGAACGACCTCTTCATTCATGTGGGTCTCGTCATCGCCGAGGGCATTTGCTTGCCGGCAATGGTCCTTGAACTTCTCCGAGCCCGGTCGGGTAACACTCTGTCGTGGGCCTACGTGTTTGAGTGGCCGATCTTCGCGCTCTACGCGCTGTACATGTGGAAGAAACTTCGCAGCGATGCTAGAAACGGTGATCAGGGATCGCCCAGCGGCGACGCCACGCTTGAGGACCCGGGACTCGAGCAATACAACGCCTACCTACGCGAAGTACATCGCTCTCACCACCACGATACCTCCGCGCAGTTCTAGCCTCTCGACCGCGTTGTTTGCCTATTGGGGGCGACAAGGTACGGATGGCTCAGGTTCACATTGTTGGGGTTATGCCGGCAATGCGCACTCGTCACGGCGGCTTGCCGTGATCTAGTTCTAGTTCACGCCCATGGACGACAGGAGTCCGCGTAGTTCGGACACAGCCGAGGCCACGCCCGACAAACTCGAGAGAGGGTCGTCAGGAATCACCCAACGCAACTCCCCTTTGGAACTGACGAGGAACATGAAGTCGGAGTGGATGCTCATCTTGTCCTTGGACGTCATCGACACGCCAATGCCGTACGACGCCCACACCTTTCGAACGCTTGAGAGTTTGCCCGTCACGAAGTAGAAATTCTTCAGGTGCGCAAGCCCTCGATCGGCGATGAAGTGGCGAAGGTCTGAGAGGTTCTCATGATAGGGATCAGCCGCGACCGCCACGATGTCGAGGCTCGCGTTGGGGGACAACTCCGCGCGAACGTTCTCAAGTTGTTTCGCTAACAAGGGGCAATCGGTATAACAACGTGGGTCAATGAAAGTCAGCAGTGTCACACGCTTGGCATGTTCTCCTAGGGAGTACGTCTTATTGAACTGGTCGGTGAGCGTAAACGGGTGAGCCTTCAACGACGTAGCGGACGCGGGACCATTGTGCGCTTGGTAAAGCGTCGTTTCGGCGCTCGCGAACGTGGTCCCAGCCATCAAGACCGTCGAGAAGAGGATCATGGCTGAGGCGAACGTGGCGACCACGGCCCCGGCACTACTGGTCATCTCACGAGGAAGTCGACGTTCGCGAGGTCCGAGTCCTCGCAACGTCGGCGACGCGCACCACGCGAGCACCGCCAACGGCAACAGTGAGTTCACGTCGGTTGACAAACCCCCAAAGATCGACGTGTCCTCTGATACGAACCAGAAGAACAGGCAACCGACGACGAGGGTCCACACTGGCCAGCGCCACCCTCGCGTGGGGGCCATCCAGAGACCAACGGCACAGGCGCCCAACCAAAGGATGATCGCGACGTTGAACCCGCCACCCATCGTCGCCGCGAGTGAACCGACGCGACGGACGATCCACGCCAACACGTGTGGCTGGGCCGTTTTCGTCATGAACGTCGTCATCGTCGTAAGGGCGTTGGTGTTACCCCCGTGCCAGAACTGGGTCGAAGGCAAGATCTGTAGCAGGGCCGCGAAGCCCACGATCACGCTCAACACTCGCAGGGTGACACTTGAGAATCGCTTTCGGAACGTCTCGGGCTTCACGAACAGCCACGCGCCGGCGAAGACGTAAAAGAGCGTCGCGCCCGGCCAACCGAAGAGGAACGACGCCCCCGACACGAACATCCCGCCCGCGCCGTTGCCGATGAGCCACACGAGCGTCGCCCACAGCGCGGAGACGCCGCCGACGATTCGCCCGGTCCGTCCATTGGAGACCAGTAACACCAAGCCGATGCCGACTTGGAGCCACGCAGTCCCGACGGCCAACGAAATGGGGTGGCTGTTCCAAAGGAAGATGCCGTGCTCCATCAGCCAGTGCAACCACGACGGCGTACCGGTCGTCAGCGGCGCGACCACGTTGTTGGCGAGACCGAGAGGCATCGACGCTTGAAACTGGAGGAAACCGTCAAACAGCCAGATGGCGCCGAACGCCCAGCGTAGGTAAGTCCGCGCTCGCGGCTCCCCCGCACCTTCGCTCGACATATTGAAGTTCAGGATCTTGCGCGTTGCGACGAGCGCCACCATCATCACGATGGCGGGGCGGAACTGGCGGAGCAAGTCGGTCATGGGGCGACTCCTTCAGATGATGTGCAGGAAGTTCACGACGACGTCGATC
>Ga0208589_1000174_pt1 | contig 30987 bp, 27 predicted proteins | sample NGESurshal092012_2_FD_184486 | JGI IMG/M metagenome (GOLD analysis project Ga0208589, IMG submission 184486) | Arctic peat soil microbial communities from Barrow, Alaska - NGEE Surface sample F53-2 shallow-092012 (SPAdes) | ecosystem: Environmental > Terrestrial > Soil > Wetlands > Peat ...
ACCTGGCCGCCGCAACTGAGCCAGTCGGAGAGGATTTTTTCCATGGCCTGGTAGTCGAGGGTGTTGGCCTTGGCTTCGTCGTATTCGCCGGGGGCGAGGTAGTGGGTGTTGGTTTCGGTGTAAGTGGCGGGGCCGTTGCTGGAGAAGTTGCTGTGGTTGGACTGCACGTCGCGGCCGTATGCGTCGGCGTGTTCGTCGTAGCTGCCGCCGCCGACGGTGACGGAGCCGGTGGAGGTTTGGGTGTGTTCCGTCGATTCGACGGGGCCGCCGGGGTTGGGGGGAATGATCTGGCCCTGAAGGGTGCGGTTGACGTAGATGGCAATTCGCGGCTGATGAACCTTGGCGTAGGCGGCAAGGAATTCAGCCTGCTCAGGCAGCGGCTGCTGAACAATGTCGGCGTCCTGGTACGGTCCCGGCGAGGTCGCGCCCGGCGGGTTCAGCGCTGAGTCGGGGAGCGGCTTGGGGGGCGCCTGATGGGGGACGTAGGTGACGTCCGCCGGTATAGCGGCCTGCGGCGGGGCTTCTTGAGTGCAGCCGTAGATGCCGACGGCGGCGATGGTGAGGATGCTGATCTGTTTTGCCAAACGGGAAACGCGATATCGCGGCATGTGATGATGTTGAATCATGCCAGACTCCTGTGAATTTTTGGTGGTAGTCGATTGTATTGCGGGGAGGCCCACGGATAGCCATCCGTGGGCTTTCCTGGGGCGAAGAGTTTGGTCGTACGGTTTGGACATAAATTGACAGACACTTCTGAGGGGCAAAGGATGGGTCGCAACCAACCCGTGTCGCCGAAAAAAGAGGGCCGGTCCCTCCCCTTGCGGCGTGGAGCGTGTCTATCGTAATGGGTGTGCCATTGCCAATACAGGGCAGGCGCTCTACCATTGCCCGCTTAAACGAACCTGGAGGAGCCATATGGCTTTGAAATATAAAGAGTTAGGGATGATCAGCCTTACTTTGGCGGCCGCCGTTATGGCCGGTTGCAGCGACGACAAGCCCGAAAGCTACGCCGACAAGCGGCCCGACGCAGGGGCGCTGGTGGCGGAAGACAGCGGTCTGGAAAGCAAGGACGTGCTGGCGGCCAGCGACCAGATGGCTCAGGATCTGCTCACCAGCCCGGAATTGAATCAGTCGCGGGCGCAGTGGACGATGACGATCGGCGCGTTTGAAGACCAGACTACCGACCGGTCGTTTTCCACCAATTACAACATATTCCTTGAGCGCCTGCGGACACTGGTGTCAGAAAAGGGCGGGGGCAAGATCACCCTGATCGAGAACAAGGCGGAATTCCACGCCATCCGCGATTCCGAACTTGAAGGCACGCCGGACAAATTCGGACAGGGTCCGGGCGGCAATTCGCAGCCGGCGCCGCAGGCAATTAATCCGGATTACATCATGTATGGCAAGGCGCTGGACATGCCGAACCGCACGACCAATTATTTCCTGCTGGAGTTCACGATCTTCAACGCGCAGACGCGCGTGCAGGTGTGGTCACGGCATTATGAGGTGAAAGTCGCGCGATGAGAAAGCTCTTTTTTGCACCATTCATACTCGGTTTGGCATTGGTGATGTTCGGATGCGGCGGCTCAGCCGTCAGCTCGGGGGAGAACACGTCGCTGAGCAGCGGCGATCTGATTGCCATGACCGACCAGATGGCGACGGCCATGGCGACCGATGTGCGCGTGAATCAGGAGATTTCGACTGCCGGGCCGCTGACGATTGTGTGCGAGCCGGTTGAGAACCAGATGACGGGGGAGATCATTCCGCGCGGTCAGGCCGAGGCGTATACGGCGCGCATCCGCGATCTGCTGAGCAAGAAGGCTCCGGATCGATTTGTATTTGTGATGAACCGCGATGAGTTTTACGACCTGCGCGGCAAGGAGTTGGAAGGCGTGGCCCTGGGGCCGGCGCCGGATGCGGTGCAGCCGAAGTATGCGCTGCACGCGGTGTTTCAGTCGCTCACCAAGGAAGATTCGGGGCATCGCAGCAGCTATTATCTGTGCGTTTATCGTTTGACGGATCTCGATAATCGGATCGAGCTGTGGTCGGGGCATTATGAGGTGAAGAAGGTGGAAGTGAAGGGGTTTTTGGATTGAGTGATTGCGTGGGAGCGGCCGGATTTTTTGGCGCCACGCAAGAACCCCCACCCCAACCCTCCCCCTGAGTACAAGAGGAGGGGGATCAGAGGATGCGGCTTGCTATAAGACACGGCGACACCCCTTTTGCGTGGAGTTGAGCGGATGTTTTTCAAGCGACATTATTATCGAGCGTTTTCGGTTGTCGCCCTGATGGGGGCGATGATGCTGACGGCGTGCCAGCAGGATGAGGCGGGGCTGCGGGCGCAGATGGATTATAACCGCGGGGCGTTTTCGCTGACAGCGGATGAATTGAAAGAGGGGGCGCGCAAGACGGATGAGAATTATGTTTTGAATAACGTGCGCCTGGGGTCGGCGGATTTGGCGGATTACAACCTGGACGGGGCCGAGAGCGCATTTCTTAAGGCGTATGAGGTCATCAATAGCGCCAACACCAACGACGCGGGGCGGGCGGTGAGCGCGGCGGTGGTGAGCGAGAGCACGAAAATCTGGAAGGGCGAGCCGTTTGAGCGGGCGATGGTCAGCTACTATCTCGGCGTGCTGTATTACATGCGGCACGACTACAACAATTCCCGCGCGGCATTTGAGAATGCCTTGTTCAAGCTGCGCGATTACGGCGACGCGGATCATGCCGACAAATACACCGAATTTGAGAGCGACTTTACTGTCGCGTACCTGATGCTGGGCAAGTGCTACCAGCACCTGGGCGATCCGGCCAAGGCGCAGAATATGTTTAACACCGCCGTGAAGTTGCGGCCGGATTTTGCGCCGCTGGCGACGGCATTGTCGCAGCCGTCGAATGTGCTGCTGGCGGTGGACTGGGGTTTCGGGCCGAAGAAGGTGACGAACGTGGATCATGCGTTTGTTGGGTATGGTCCGTCGCCGGAGCACGCGGGGCCGATTCCGCTGCCGAGCGTGTATGTGGACGGCGGCATGGCGCCGCTGATGGGACCGCCGCTGCCGACGATTGACCTGCTGGCATTGGCGCAGGATCGCAAGTGGCAGGACATCGACACCATTCGCGCGGTTAAATCCGTGGCGGGCAAGGCGCTGATGGGCGTGGGCGCATACGAAACCCTGCACGGCGCCGGGGCAACCGGCCACCGTTCCAACGGCAACGACATCGCCGTCGGCTTGGGGATGATTGCCGTCGGGGCGTTACTCGACGCGAGCAGCCAGGCGGATTTGCGGCAGTGGGAAATGCTGCCGCGAACGGTGTTTCTGGTGCCGTTGAATCTGCCGCCGGGCCCGCATGACATCAGCGTGAGTTTTCCCACGGGGCAGCAGCAGACCTGGCATGGGCTGGTCGCGCCGACGAGCGGTCAGGAAGATATGTATTACTATCGGATGCTGACGTACGCGCCGATTGACCACACCTGGCCGCCGCCGGCGATGGGGCCGCGATGATGGGGCCGCTTGAAGGCTCCGCGGGCTTGACCCGCTGAATTGTTTTCATTACAGACAAGATCAACGAAGGGACCACTTTCATGCGAGCCAGCGAAATTCGCCGCGGAACTGCCGTCATCATTGATGACAAACTTTATGTCGTCACCAACGCCGATCACAACACGCCGGGCAACCTGCGGGCCAAGGTGCAGTTCAAGCTGCGCGACGTGGGCAAGGGCACGATCATGGACAAGCGCGTCGGGGCGACCGACGACATTCAGATCACCACGCTGGACAACCGGAAGGTGGAATATCTCTATTCCGACGCCCACGGGCATATCCTGATGGACATCGAGACGTTTGATCAGCAGACGATCCCGAAGGAAGTATTCGGCGACGATATCCTGTATTTGATTCCGAACACCGAAATCACGGCGATGTACCACGAGGGGAAGATCGTGTCGTATGAACTGCCCAAGACGGTGGATCTGAAGGTGACGGACACCAACCCCGCGATCAAAGGGGGCACCGCAACCAATCAGATGAAGGACGCAACGCTGGAGACGGGCCTGAAGACGCGGGTGCCCCCGTTCATTGAAATTGGTGAGACAATTCGGATTACGACGGAGAAGAGCGAGTATATGAGCCGGGCGTGAGGCCCGCTCGGGGAGGCGCGATCGGGGAACGCGCCGCCCAAGGGCGGCGGCTAACCGTGGAGTGGAGGCAATGCAGAGTGCGCGGCCCCTACTTCTTATGCTGCTTGTCCATTTCTTCCTTCATCGGCACAAGCGTTTTCACCAGTTCGCTCAGCACGCGGATTTGCGACATGGTCGCTTCGATGCGGACAATTTTCTCGGTCGGGTAGTGCTTTAGCACCGGCATGGTCTCGGCGTTGTAGACGTTCATGCGGCGCTGGATTACTTCATCGCTGGCGTCGTCAAAACGGTTTTCACGCAAGGCGCGGCGGCGAAGGCGCTCGACCATTTTGCCCAGGTCCTGGCAATCCAGGTGGACCACCTTCACCACGTCAATCGTATCTTCGAGTAATTTGGCCTGGCTGATGTTTCGCGGAATGCCGTCGAGGATGATGATCTCGTTGTCGGGGTGGAACTGGTTGATCATCTCCATCCCCTTGATGAACTGCTTCCAGACGCGGATGGTGACCTCGTCGGGGACGAGTTTGCCCTTGCCGGCGTACTCCCAGAAGATACGGCCGACCTCGCTCTGAAGATCGAGCGAGCGGAAGATGTCGCCGCTGGCGCTGTGGAAGAAGCCGGGGACGGAGCCGAGGATTTTACCCTGGGTTCCCTTGCCGCTGCCGGGAGCGCCGAAAAGCAGGATGGTCTTATAACGCATGAGTCTCCAATGCGAACTGTCCCCTCCATCGTAGAACGGCCGGATCGGCTTAACACTTTAGAAATTATCAAAAATAACCGAAGACGCGCGGCATCCCTTCGACGAAGCTCAGGGCACCAAATGCCGCGGCTAAACGGTGCGCGTATTCGGTTTTTCTGCGATCCTCGGCTACCCCTCGTCTGACTCCTTCAACCGCGCGACGACGGAAAAATCTTCCAGCGTCGTCATGTCGCCTTTCACTTCGCCGCCGGAGGCGACCTCCTTCAGCAGGCGGCGCATGATCTTTCCGCTGCGGGTCTTTGGCAAGCCCTCGGTGAAGCGGATCTGATCGGGCCGGGCAAGGCCGCCGATCTGGGTGGCCACAAGTTGCATCAGTTCTTTTTTCAAGGCGTCGCTGGGCTTGAAGCCTGTCCGAAGCGTGACGAAAGCGGCGATCCCCTGGCCCTTCATTTCGTGGGGAACACCGACGACAGCCGCCTCGGCCACCGACGGATGGCTGACGATGGCGCTTTCGATTTCGGCGGTGCCGAGGCGGTGGCCGGAGACGTTAATGACGTCATCGACGCGGCCCATGATCCAGAAATAGCCGTCGGAATCGCGGCGGGCGCCGTCGCCGGTGAAATACATGCCCGGGACATCGCTCCAATATTGCTTTTCGTAACGTTTGGGGTCGTTGAGGATTCCACGCAGCATGGAAGGCCACGGCTTGCGGACGACGAGCAGCCCGCCCTGGTTGTGCGGGAGTTCCGTGCCGTTGCGATCGACGATCGCCGCGTCAACGCCGAAGAATGGGAGCGTGGCGGTGCCGGGCTTGGTGGTGGTAACGCCGGGGAGCGGGGAAATCATGATCATGCCGGTTTCGGTCTGCCACCAGGTATCGACGATGGGGCAGCGGTCGCCGCCGATCATCTGGCGATACCACATCCAGGCTTCGGGATTGATCGGCTCGCCGACCGTCCCGAGCAGGCGGAGCGATTTCATGTTGTACTTGTCAGGGAATTCGCGGCCGGCGCGCATGAAGGCGCGGATGGCGGTGGGCGCGGTGTAAAAGATGCTGACGTTGTGGCGCTGGATGATCGACCAGAAGCGGCCGAAGTCCGGGAAATTGGGGGCGCCTTCGTACATGAGCGTGGTGGCTCCGTTGCAGAGCGGGCCGTAGACAACGTAACTGTGGCCGGTGATCCAGCCGACATCGGCGGTACACCAGTAGATGTCGGAGTCCTTGATATCAAAAACGTATTGCGTGGTCAGATACGTTCCGACCATGTAGCCGCCGGTGGTGTGGACAATGCCCTTGGGCTTTCCGGTCGAGCCGCTGGTATAGAGGACGAAGAGATTGTCTTCGGAGTCCATCGGCTCGGCAGGGCAATCGGTGCTTTGTCCGGCGATGATATCCGCCCACGACACATCACGGCCGCCCACCCAATTCACGGGCTGGCCGGTGTGCTTGAGCATGATGACGTTTTTGACCTGACTGGTTTTTTTCAGGGCTTCATCGACGTTGGCCTTGAGCGGAACCAGCGAGCCGCGGCGGTTGCCGCCGTCGGCGGTGATTAGGAAATTGCTGACCGCATCGTCAACGCGATCACAGATCGCCTGGGCGGCAAAGCCGCCGAAGATCACGCTGTGAACCGCGCCAATTCGGGCACAGGCAAGCATCGCCACGGCGGCTTCCGGAACCATCGGCATGTAGATGGTGACGCGATCGCCCTTCATCACGCCGAGTCGTTTCAGGCCGTTGGCGAAACGACAGACGTCGTCCTTGAGCTGCTGGAAAGTGATCTTGCGAATGGCGCCGCCGCCCGTGGCGGAATCAATCGGTTCGCCCTCCCAGATGATCGCGACCTTATCTCCGCGCCCGGCGGCGATCTGCCGGTCGAGGCAGTTGTAGGAGATGTTGGTCTTGCCGCCGACAAACCATTTCGCATGCGGCAGTTGCCAATCCAGCACCTGCGACCACGGCGCGGACCAGTGCAGTTGCCGGGCGATGCCCGCCCAGAATTCGTCGGGCTTTTCGATGCTTTGCTTGTAAAGCCGCTGGTATTCGGCCACTGACTTCACATGGGCAGCGGCCGAGAACGCCGGATCAGGCGGAAACAGGCGGTTTTCCTGCTGGGCGGAGTCAATATTGGGTTGATTTTCGAGCATGGGGGGATAATAACGTCTAGGGTGGGAGGGAGTAAACGGAAATTAAGTTTTCAGTTTTCAGTTTTCAGTTTTCAGTTAGGAGGGGCTGCATTTAGCTGAAAACTGAGATGTCTCGGTAGCTTTCAAATTCCCCGATTGGACGCCAGCGCCTCCGCGTTTATACTGTTTGCAGCGGGAGGACATTTACAGGACTGCTCCATCGGGGCATGGCAACCATGGAAACCGATGTGTGTGTCGCAGGACTTGGGGCCATCACCTCGCGGCGAGAAGTCGCCGTGTGGTCGGACCTCTTTCTGGCCTGGGTGGACGCCCATCGGCGATGGCTGTTTGGCGCGCTGGTCGGCATTTATATCGCCGGTATCAACGGACAGTGGCGTATCGAACCGGATAGCGCGCTCTATCTGAGTCTGGCCCGCAGTATCGCGCTGGGGCATGGATATACCTATCATCACACCGCCAACGCCTCGGCTTATCCGGGGCTTCCGTATTTTCTGGCCGCGACGCTCAGTCTCTTTTCGTCATGGCAAACTGATCCGCTGAGTTTGTTTCTGCCCAACCTTCTCATGCCGCTGGCGGCGGGGGCGACGCTGGCGCTGACATACCGCATGTTCCGCATTCACGCGGGCAGGCCGACGGCGGTGCTGGTGACGTGCATCGTCGGCCTGACGCGCACGTTTTATCGCGCCGCATTCGCCCTCATGACCGACATGCCGTTTTTGCTGGGGGTGATGGCCTTCCTGGCCGGCTACGAAGGGCTGATGCAGTATCGCAAACTGGGCGAATCCCTCGCAGAGCCAACCATCGGATCGGCGGATCAACCGCCCTACCAGACGCGGCGGTGGCTGGACTGGGCTTTGGTCATCGGCGGCGGGTTGCTGACGATCGTGATGCGGCCGGCGTGGCTCGCGTTTGTGCCGGTCGCGCTGATCGGCTTCGCCGTCGCCAAATGGCGCGGGCGCATTTCCTGGCGGGCGACCCTCATCGCCATCGTCCTGGCGGCGGTGGCGGCGGCGGCGTTTTACCTGGCAGACCCGCGACAATCCGCCGGCGTATTCCGCGGCGATCGCTACGAAGACCAGGTCGTTCTGCAATTCCTGCCGGCGCAGCAGGCGCAGCTGGTGCGCAACGCGGCGGCGAACGCCTTTGATATTCTGCGCCAGTTTGTCGTCAGCGCCCTGCTTGGCATTAAATTCGGCCCGGCTCCCGATGATCCGGTGGCGCGGCATTGGATCGATTATCTGGTGGTGCCGATTAATTTCCCCGTGGCGATCGTGACGCTGGGGCTGGCCGTCAGTTTGATGCGCCGCCGCGCGGTGTGGGGCTGCTGGGTGATCGCCAGCATCGCCATGATGGTGCTGGTGCTGCCGCTGGAACGGTACTTCCTGCAAGTCTTGCCGCTGCTGATTTATGCGTGGTGGCGTGGGATGCGCTGGCTCAATCGAGAGCTGGGGCGAAAGGTCAGCCCCGAATTGGGGAACCTGGTCTTTTTTGTGATTGCGAGTTTGGGATTTGTGCCGAATGTTCTCCATGTATTCGGCGTGGTCATTGAGCAGCGGAGCATTCCGTTTCTGTCGCATTATCACGACGGGAAATACCAGCCGCTGATTACGGCGGCGGCGAGAATCCGCCAAACGCCGGCGGATACGATCGTGCTGGCGCCGTACAAGACGGCGCGGATTCTGTCCTATCTCAGCGACCGCGACGTCTATGAAATAAACGAGCCTGATCTACCGTGGCCGCCGCGTGGACGGCCCGTGAGCGTGCTTCAGCAACAGGGCGATGATTTGATGCAGGGATGGCTGGCGAATCTGCACATCGACCGAACCGCCGCGTCAGCCGCCGGCACCGGGCCGGGCTGGGGCAACCTGGAACTGCGGCATGTTCAGCGCGGGCGGCTGCCGAAATGATCGAATTTGGCCCGGAAATCCAAGAATCACCGCCCGCGCGTACGCTGGAGTCGCGGAGGACGCAGAGAGGAAATCAGGGACAGAGATAAATCAGATAAAGAAACGGATGAAATTCAAATTTCAAATTCCTATCTGTGTGCATCTGATTTTCATCTGTGGCCAAAACTCTTCTCCGCGCCCTCTGCGTCTCTAGCGATGGTACGCCATCGCGGGCGGTAAATAATTCGGGCTGGAGCCTCTCTCAGCTTGGCTTGGTCTGCTGCTCTTTGAAGAGGCCGCCGTCGCCGCTTTTAATGGTCTGCTGGCCGATGAGGAAGAGAAGATGAATGCGATCGGGCCGGCTGACAAGCCACAGGCCGCATTGCTTGACGGACGAGTAGGCTTTGCGTGAATCGTCGGCTTTGCCCGCGGTCCCCAATGACTCGCCGCGTGCGATGACCGCGTCGATATATTCCACCAGCGCGTCAGCTTTGTCTTCCAGTTCGCGCTTGACGGTGTAACTGTCGCGGGACTTGGCTAGGAATTCCAGCTCGGAAAGATTCATCACCGGGTCGGCGGCGACAAACGCGCCGTTGCTCCAGTCGCAGGCAATGAACGCATCAACGGCCGCGTCTTTCTGGCCGCTCATCCACAACGCCAGCCCATTGACCGCCGGCTGCGTCGCCGGTGCGTCGGCGAAGAGCCGCGCTGGGCGGAGAAAGCCCCAGACGAAAGCCCCCAAAATGATGGTGGAGAGTCGGCGGCGGGTGATGGGGTATTGCATGACTGGAATATTATGGTTGGTTGGCGGCTAGAACAAGCAAAGATGCGATTTCCTGTTTGGCCGAGGCATTTGCCGCCTTGGACGATGTCGAATGGATGCCGCGCGCCCGAGCGCTCCGAAATTCCCCTAAGAAGCCGCGGGATCGCCATCCGGTGGGCATTCAAACGGCGCAACAGATTTCCGCCCTGCCCGCGCCGGAATTCTTTCCCCGGACTGCGATTAATACTTACTCAGGCAAGAACAAGCTAGAGTCCATATCTGTAATCTGGCTCGCCGCGCGGTTCTGCGCTTGGGACCAAAGATCCTTAGTGGCGGCATCAAGCACATACTCGGTACACTTGTCGATGTATCGCAGAAAGATTCTCGCACGCTCGCGATGTTCGGCTGGCGAGCGTGCATCATGAATTTTCCCGCGATACTCTTCCAGCAAAATGGGCGTGTCGACGACAACGGCGTCAAAGTACTCAAAGCGATATAATAGATCAGTCAAATGGAATTTACCCAGCGGCGTAAGCCTGACAGACATTTCAAGCGAAAATGGAATATCGACAATATGCCCTTCAACATACCTCTTGTCGTATAATTGATTTATAACGAAGCTGGCATGGTCAGAAGCGTAGCCCACCTCGCAAAGAAAGTGGATGATATCGCCCGCCACGCAGAATTCCGACCCATCCACGGACGCGTTGCGCTCGCGGAGGAAGTTAAGAGTTGTTATGCGGGAGAAGTGCTCCCTCGGATCACAGTGCGCGACGTGGAACAAATTGATAAAGGGGCTATGGCGTGGATCGTAATTTCGATGAGTTTTAAAGAGCATCGATTGAAGAACGGCCTGCTCGGTAAGTGCTGCCACATCTGAAATTGGTGTGGCAGATGTCGTAGCCCGAGTGTCTAGCCGATCGCTCGTCAATACCTCTTGAACGTGCTTTAGGAGCCTGCGCATATCCTGATTCGAGACAGCCTCGAAAATATTGGGAATTCGCTTTACCTTGGCCACTTTTCCCGCGCAGCTCTGCAAAACTGCGGCCGCCGCGGGCAAGTCGAGCGCAATATCTTTCCCAATTGCGGCACGCCTCCGATTGAGCGCCTCATTACCTACCTCACCATTTGCGATTTTCGCAGCGTATTGGAATCGAAGGCGAAGCAAAGCCTGTGCGGGCGGGGGCGCGACTAAGAGGCTTCGAGGCGCTACTGAGTCCAAAACGCCGGACTCCTTTGATTTGTAGAACGTGTCGGGTCGCAGGCAAACGAAAATCAACGCGGACCACTCGCGAGCCATGGCGGAGGCTCGAAGAAATGCCTTTTCCTGTATTTCGAATGCTTGGCGATCGAGGTTGTCCAGGAAAATTGCGACGGGACGCTGCTGGCTCGCTCGAAGATGCTGAAAAACCCTCCCAAAATAAATGGCTGGATCTGATTTGATCTTCTCGATGTAGTCTAGTTCCTTGATGGCGAAGGACTTCGCATCGTTTCGAAGCGCCACTCCAGTAGGCGACTTACGAAAACGATTCAAGTCAGAGTTGAGCACGGCTCTTACAAAGCTGTTTTCCTCGATATCAATGCTGTATCGGTTCCGGAGTTGCTCTTCAATGGAACGAAAAATGAACGCGGTAACATCGTCCGAGGTAGACGGCTGATCGACGAAATTAATATCGATTTGGATATAGCGTTTCAGCGTTTCTGCCGCATCGATTGTGCGAAGATAGCGAAGGAACGTGGATTTGCCATGTCCGACCCGGCCCAGGACTAAAATAGGCTTTTCCGGAGAAGGCTGTGTTAGGAGGTCAACTGACTTCAGAGCCGAGGTCGCGGTAACAGAAATCAATTCATCTGTCGCCAAGCGGTTCTCGACAAGCTCCTTCGCAAATCGCAGGGCGTCGTCTGAGGGATCTGCTTTCACATAGCAGGATCGGAGAAAATCAGGATCGTCCTCAACCAAGCTTAAAGTCTCCCACACAACGTTTAGTGCTGCTGATAATTTATTATTGTCTGCAAATTCTGGACTCGCAATCTTGTAATCGGCCAACGTCGTTGATAGCGCAGGAGGAGCGGGCTTCAGTCTGTGTGCGGAAAGTTTAATATCGGGCCAATTAGAGGAGATGCCTGCAGGACTGAAACAATTCCAGAAGGTGCGGAATTTTCTTTCAATCGCATCGACAGATTCGAAAACGTAAACAAGTCGGTCTTCGACTGATTCATGCAGAACAAACGAAAACCCCAACAGCCACTGAAAGCCATTTGAAATCGCAACAAAGCGAGCGCCTTCACTCGCTGCGTACCCGGCCGCTTGCCGCATAGCCGCCGCGGCCAATGGGCATTCCTTGGCAATGAGCGAAAACGGGACAGGATCTTCGCCATAGTCCATCCCTGGGAGAACGAATACGACTCCCTCGCGTTTTGCCTCTAGGACCAAGTGGTAATTTGGCGATGAACCAAAAACATAATCGGCGAAGCCCACTGCGCGGGCGTATTTCTCGACATCAACAGCTCGTTTATCCCAGTTCAGAACCTCAAAAAGAACGGTATCTATCGCTCGCAGACGGGTATTCGCCTCATTAAACGATTCCGCAGAGGCAATTAAATTGTGATGCTTCTTAAAGGCCAAAAACGCGTCGTCATGTAGTGGCGAGGTAGGCATTTCTCTGCCTCCGAAGTTGTCGAGGGTTTAGTTTTTCTCTTATACAAGGTGACCGCAGATTTCGCCAATCGAACCCCCTCAGTTTTCAAGAAGCGAAACGGAGCCGGCCATGGCAAATGTCCCCAACAATCCCGGCTGCGCCTTAACTGGCACATCCGAAGAGGAAATATCGCAACTTATGGCCCAAACGATCCCAACGCGAATTGCATAGAACCCCTCTTTTTTTCACCGACCCGCACAAACCATCCACCCGTCGCATAGAAACTCGAGCATTGAATTTCAATCTTTGCGCTCTTAGCGTCTTTGCGGTTGCATCCTTTTTGTTCAGAAAATAAAATATTTTATATGACTTAAACCGTTAATTTACAATCTCTTATAAGAATCAAACGAAAACGCGAGCGAAATTCTGTTTGCTTTTTGTTAGGTATGCGATATAATCGAGCATGGAATCGGACTTCTCGTGAAGTCCGACGGCTGAAAGTCCCCAGCCGCTGCGCCATTAGCCCGGTCGTGAATACACGCCGGGCCTTATGTAGTAGCCACCGGCCGGTGCGTATCACCACCATGGACGGCCAGAATCGACAGGGCGTCCCCGGCTTCTCGCTTTGAATAGCGAACAGGCCAATGCGGTGGATCGAGTTGATGTCAGCCAGCCTGGCAGAGCACCGGTTCTGTTGCAGCCCGCGACTCTGACGGCCGCCCTCCGGCAAAAATAAACCGGAATAGCCGAAAAACCGCAGGCCCGGCAGCCTTTGGAACTATGCTTAAGGCCGCCACGCGACAGAGCGAGGACAATCCGAATATTGGCCACAGATGAACACAGATTCACACAGATAAAACTCGGAAAATTCTAATTGAATTATCCGTGTGCATCTGTGTGTATCTGTGGCTAAAAATCTGCGGCTAAAACCACCGGCGCGGCTCGCGAGTCTGACGCCGTTCGAAGGCATTCGGATCAAGCTCTGCCTACGGCATGGCCCCGTCCCATTACGCGCTGTAACCGCCCTCTCACCGGCTCGAACCCGGCGTTGACGGCTACGCCAGTCTATCCTGCCCCCATCCACCATCGCGCGTGGCGAACCGGCAGTACCCTGGCCGACAGGCTTCAAAAACCAGAGCGGTGGAAACTCTCATTTCGATCTCACTTTCAGGTTGCCACACACGCTTCCACTGCATTACAATCCCCGTGTGGAGAACACCGCCGTACCCAAGCACAATCCCGCCACCGGGGCTACCGCCGGACCCGCCGCCGGGGCAATCGCCAAGGCCCTCTACCTCAACGCGGCCCTGCTGGCTTTGATTCTGGTCGTGTTGCTGGTTCGATCCAACACGCCGGAGTTTCTGCCGGCGGCTCTGGCTCAGGCGCAGCCTTCGGTTGCGGGCGGTAATGGCCTCTATGTTGTGCCGGCCCAGTTTCATCCGCAGGTCTGGGGCTGCTTTCTTTTGAATACGGACACGCAAACGCTCTGCACCTACGAATACGAGCCGGGGCCGGGTCAGCTTAAGCTGACCAGCGCCCGGGATGTGCGGTACGATACGCAAATGAAAAACTTCGCCACGACGCCGGCGCCGTGGGAAGTGCAGAGCATGGTCGAACAGGAAAAGAAGAACGAGCAGGCCCGGCAGAATCCAACGCCGGCCCCGAAATAAATTGAAAAATGAGTCCGCGGATTTTTTGAGGAGTCGTCGCAATGGCCAAGATGTTTTACACGATGGATGAGACCAAGACCGCCCTGGGCAAAAACGAGGAGGAGATCAAGCATCTCGCCGCCCAGGGACGACTCCGCGAATTCCGCGACGGGGCCAAGCTGATGTTCAAGGCCGACCAGGTCGAACATCTCAAGGGCGAACTCGCCGGCAGTGCCGAACCGCTGGACCTGACCAGCGGCGACAGCGGCTTTGCCCTGAGTCTGACCGACGAAGATTCGCCGCCCGGCAGAAGCGGCACGCCCCTCGGCGGAACCAAATCGGGTTCGACGCTCGGCTCCACCGCAGGCGTGAACGCCTCGCGTGCCCCGGCCGACGACACCGCACTGGCGGGCGACATCGGATTATCCGGATCGGCCAGCGGACTTCCGTCGTCGGGAAAAGGTTCGGTTTCGGGATCGTCGCTGGCCGGCAGCGCCGCGGGATCAAGATCGGGCATTGATATTTTCGCCGGCGAGGAATCGGACAAGGCTGATCCGTCGGCCCAGACCTCGATCGCGCCGGGAATTAACGCGGATCAGATCGCCATTGAAGGCGGCGGCTCGGGATCGGGTCTGCTCGACCTGACGCGCGAGAGCGACGATACCAGCCTGGGCGCGGAGCTTCTGGATGAAATGACTCCCAACGCCAGCGGCGCGCGGCGGCCGCCGACGGGAGAAGGATCGATCACCGGCAGCGCGCTGGGAGCGAGCGCGATGGGACAATCGGGAGCGGGGATGACCGTTTCTGATTCGTCGTCATCGTCATCGCGTCCGTCGGCCCCGCAGATGGTTGAAGCGCCCGATCCGCTGGCGCCTGCGTTCGGCATGGCGTGCCTGGGGGCGGCGCTGGTTGTGCTGTTCGCGGCCTTCGCACTGATGTGCGGACTGGCGGGCAATCATCCGGATATCATAAAGAAATTCGGCCAGGGCGCGCCGGGCGGATACAATTTTTGGATTGTGGTGGGGATGTCGCTGGCGCTGCCCGCACTTTTGTTTGTGACCGGGTTTGTTTTGGCGCGGGGGAAGAAATAGATGTTGTTTTGGATAGGACGCGCGGCCCAAGGGCCGCCGCTCACCGAAGAATAGTTGAGTTGGTCTGGTTGGTATCAAATGGAAAAATATCGGTTTTATTGGACCGACCCCTTGAAATTGAAAATATTTGTGGCAAAATAATTTGTCAACAAGCGCCGTGGACGACCGATTGACGCAAAGATCGCCGGCGTACAAAAAACTCAACCCGCATGGAGGCCCTCATGGCACGGATGCTGAAGTGGCTAGGATTGGCCACGCTTTCTTTCGTACTGACCGGTTCAATGGTCGGTTGCGTATCCCAGGAAAAATACAACGCCAAGGCGCTGGAAAATTCCGCGCTTTCCGAGCAGCTTAGCAGCTCTCAGAAGGACGCGGACACAGCCAAGGCTCAGGCTGCCGCCTACAAGTCACAAGTGGATGACCTGTCACAGCGGCTCAGTTCCGCTGACGGGTTGAACGCCAACCTGCAGACGCAGAACAAGGACTTGAGCAGCCAGGCTTCGGCGCTGGATGCGAAGTACCGCGACAGCCTGAACAATCCGCCGAAGATCGAGCAGATCATTCAGGCGGGCGGCGGTAGCGGCATGGCTTTGCCGCCGGAACTGAGCAACGCGCTGAAGGAATTCGCCGCGGCCAACCCGGGGATCGTCGAATTTGACGCGGCCCGAGGCGTGGTGAAATTCAAGAGCGACGTGACGTTCGCCACCGGCAGCGCGGAGCTGACCAGCGAAGCGAAGAATGTCATCGACAAGTTCAGCTCGATTCTCAATTCAGCCGGCGCGGCGGAATATGAGCTGCAGGTTGCCGGACACACCGACAATGTGCCGGTGACCAATCCCGCGACGATCAAAGCCGGACACCTGAACAACTGGTATCTCTCGGCTCACCGCGCGGTGTCCGTGGGTACTGAACTCATCTCGCACGGCGTGAACAAGGGCCGCATCGCGGTGGTCGGTTATGCCGATCAGCGACCGATCGCGGACAACGCCACTTCCGAAGGCCGCAAGATGAACCGGCGCGTGGAAGTGCTGATTCTGCCGACCCGTCACACGGGTCAGGCGATCACCGCCGGTGCGACCGAGAAGGCCCGCCCGGCTCCCCGCCAACTGAACAAGGACTCGGCGGCGGATGTGAAGCCGGTGCTGAGCAAGTAATTTTTCCTTTACGCGAGTGAGACAAACTAGCTCCGCGGACGCCCCGCCGGATTTATTTCCGGCGGGGTGATTTTTTTTGTGTTGGGGAGCGGGTGATAGTTGGGGAGGGGGAAGAGCGCTACGGCGCGTCGCCCAAGGGCGACCGCTAAGCGGGGCGGCGGAAAGACCAGTGCTGTGGGGGTTTTCCGTCTTTCAGCGGGTTGTTTTGAACGTATTTGATTGCGGGTTGCACGTCTTCTGAAGTGGAGAGGAAGACCTTCCACGATCGGCGGCCCCATATCGAGGGCAATCGGTTGTTTGCGTCCAGGAAGTTCGCAAATGGATGCAAACTTTCCATCGTCAATTGTTGGGCAGCGAGGGCCTTTAGATGTGCAACGATCAATTCGACTTTGCGTTCGTGGCGATCGATCCCCAAATGAACATGATTCGGTAGGATCGAGCAATCGCGGATAATGTACTCCGCCGGGTCGACCGCGGTTTTGAATCCACGCCCGATGGCTCGCGCCTGGATTGCGGTGAAACGAACTGGGCGATACTTCATTGCAGCTTTGGCAGCGAGACGCTGTTCTCGATTGTGAGGGACGTGCGCAACGGAATGGCGCTCGTCGATTTGAGTGGACGGGTCGTGAGCGTATATATCCCACGAGCGAACGTAATCTGACCAGGAGCCGCGCGGATCGTTGGGACGCCAGAAGCCGTAGGCGGTGAAAATGACGTGGGAGGCGATAACTTTCAATTCAATTCCCCCGGTTAGCGGCCGCCCTTGGGCGGCGCGTTTGGAGCGATTCGGCGCGTCGCCCAAGGGCGACCGCTAACCAAGGATTTTGATGCGTCATTTCAATATTGTCCAGACAAATGCTTATACACCGAACTCCGATCCGCGGTTTTCCTTTCCGAAACCAATCACGATAACCGCGATCACGAACACGCTGAGCATGGTCAGCGCCATCGCCTGGGCGTAGCTGTGGTGAGTGGCATATGCCGTCTGGAGATAGCTGATGCTGCCGGCGATTAATACGCCGCACTGGTAGGCGAAGCCGGGGAGGAAGCCGCGGACGGAATCGGGGGAAAGCTCGGTGATGTGAGCGGGCACAACGCCCCACGCGCCCTGCACCATGAACTGCATTAAGAATCCGCCGAGGACCAGCAAGCCGAGATTGGGGGCGAACGCCCACAGCGGCAGAGCAAGAATGGCCAGGGAAAATGCGATGATCATGGCGCGGCGGCGGCCGATGCGATCGGACGCCATGCCGAAAATGATGCCGCCGCAGATTGCGCCGATCATGGAGACGGCGGTGATGGCGGCGCGTCCGCGCGGGCTGATGTGCCAGTCGCGCTCGAGGAAGGTGGGGAATAAATCCTGCGTGCCGTGCGAGGAGAAGTTCATCATCGCCATTAGCAGGGTGAGGTAGAGCATGGTGGGGAGATGATCGAGCAGGCCGCGGCCCCATTTGCGCCAACTTTGCGGCGCGGAGCGTTTCCAGACCTGCGATTCGGCGACGCTGAAACGAATGTAAAATGCGAGCAGAGCGGGGAGTCCGCCGAGGAAGAAGAGCGGGCGCCAGCCGAATCGCGGGAAGATGCAGAAATACGCGATGGCGGCGAGGAGATATCCGGCGGCGTAGCCTTCCTGGAGAACGCCGGACAGGATGCCGCGACGTTTGGGCGGGGCGGATTCCATGGCCAGGGCGGCGCCGACGCCCCATTCGCCGCCCATGCCGATGCCGAAAAGTGCGCGCAGGAAAAGGAAGGATTTATATCCCGGAGCCAGACCGGAGAGAACTTCGACGATAGAATAGAAGATCAGGTCGATCATCAGCGGGAGGCGGCGGCCGTAGCGGTCGGCCATGATCCCGAAGATCAGCGCGCCGACCGGACGGAAGGCGAGCGTGATGGAGAGGGCGACGACCATCTGCTTATCGGTGCGGTGAAACTCGCCGGCGATGCTGGTGAGACAGAAAACGACGAGAAAGAAATCGAACGCATCGAGCGTCCAGCCGAAAAAGCTCGCGAGAATGGCGGCACGCGCCTGCCGCTGAGAGAGCATGGGCGGAGTATACCGGCTGGCAGGATTGAAAGTGAGAAAGTGAGAAAGTATGAAAGTAAGAAGGTGAGAAAGTGCTGATCAGCCCTCTCTGCTCGCTTTCTTGCCTTCTAACTTTCTTATCTTTCTTACTTTTTGACAGCGGTTACACTGATTTGCTGGAACGTCAACGTGCAGGCAAGGAAGGATTGCAATCATGTGCGGAATCATCGCATACGTCGGAAGAAAGCTCGCTCAGCCGCTGCTGATCGAGGGATTGAAGCGGATGGAATACCGCGGCTATGACAGCGCGGGGATTGCGGTTATCGACAGCCAGAACAATATGCACATCCGCCGGACCGTCGGCCGCATCAGCGTGCTCGAGGCGGACCTACTCAACGGCAAATCGCTGCCGGAGGCGCATGTCGGCATGGGGCACACCCGCTGGGCCACCCATGGCGCCCCTACCGTCGTGAATGCCCACCCGCACACGGATGACACCGGCCACATTGCCATCAGTCATAACGGCGTGATCGAAAACTATACTGCGCTGAAGCAATTCCTCATCGGCAAGGGCCATACTTTCCTGAGCCAGACCGACACGGAAGTTTTGGCTGTTCTGATCGGCCATCTGTACAACGAATTGAAGGCGAAGAATCATGTGCCTGAGGGGGTTTCGGTTTTGCAGCGGGCGGTGCAGGCGGCGCTTCACGAAGTGCAGGGAACCTACGGCATCGCGGTCATCTGCAAAGACGAGCCGGATACGCTGGTTTGTGCGCGGAAGGGGTCGCCGCTGATTGTGGGCGTGGGCGAGGAGGAGTACATCGTGGCCTCGGACCCGGGGGCGATTGTTGAGCATACCTCGCGGGTGATTTATCTGAACGACAACGAGATGGCGGTGATGCGGCCGGGGTCGTTCCGAACCGTGACGATCGACGACCTGGAAGTCAGCCCCGTCATCAGTCAACTGGAAAATACCATTGAGGCGTACGAGCTCGGCGACTACGGGCATTACATGCTCAAGGAAATCTTCGAGCAGCCCAAGGCCGTGCGCGACTGCCTGCGCGGACGCGTGGAGCAGCGCGAAGGGCGCATCGTATTGGGCGGCATCTCGAAGTACACCCGCGAACTCGTGAAGGCCCGCCGGTTTATTCTGACCGGTCAGGGAACGGCGTGGCATGCCGGACTATTCGGCGATTACATCATGGAAGACCTGGCCAAAGTGGTGACCGAATGCACCTACGCCAGCGAGTTCCGGTATCGCAATCCGATCGTCGAGGACGAAACGGTGCTGGTGGCGATCAGCCAGAGCGGTGAAACCGCTGATACGCTGGCGGCGCTGCGCGAAGGCAAGGAGAAGGGGGCGCTGTGCCTGGGCGTGATCAACAGCGTCGGCAGCACCATCGCGCGCGAGACGCACGCGGGAATTTATCTGCACGCGGGGCCGGAGATCGGCGTGGCGAGTACCAAGGCGTTTACCTGCCAGTGCGTGGTGCTGACGATGCTGGCGTTGTATCTGGGGCGGCGGAGATTCATGAGCCAGTCGCAGAATCAGGAAATCATCGACGGTCTGTGCGGGATTCCCGACCAGATGGAGAAAGTGCTGACGGCGAGCGACCAGATCAAGGATATCGCGCTGCAATTCTGCGACCGGGAAAACTGGCTGTTTCTGGGGCGCGGATATCATTATCCGGTCGCTCTGGAAGGCGCGCTGAAGCTAAAGGAAATCAGTTACATTCACGCCGAAGGCATGCCGGCGGCGGAGATGAAGCATGGACCGATCGCGCTGATTAACGAGGGAATGCCGGTGGTTTTCATCGCCACCCAGGGCGTGCAATATGACAAGGTGATCAGCAACATTGAAGAAGTTCGCGCGCGGGGCGGGAAGGTGATTGTGGTTGCTACAGAGGGGGACGCGGGAATTCGGCAGTACAGCGATCATGTGGTTTATGTGCCTTCGGCGCCGGAGCCGTTGCAGCCGCTTCTGACGGTGGTGCCGCTGCAATTGCTGGCGTATCACGCGGCGATGGCGCGCGGGTGCAATGTGGATAAGCCGAGAAACCTCGCCAAGAGCGTGACGGTGGAATAGGATCGAACGCAATGGCGATTGTTGATACATCTTTACGCCCATTCGAGCCGGGAACCACGGGGTGGTGCGCGTCCGATCTGGATGATCCGGAGATTGAGCGGATGTGGTTTGAAGGTTGGTTTGAAATCATTGATGGGGTGCTCACAACCATGGCGCCAGCATATTTCACGGGCGGGGAAGCTCTGATCAACATCATCGTGTTTTGCCGGCAGTATTTCGATGAACATGGCATCAAGGGCTCATTTGCAACTGAAGCGGAAATCATCATCGACGAATCGCGTGTGCTCCGGGCCGACGCCGCGCTGATGATGCCCGCAGACAAACGGCGGCAATCGAAAGCGGCCAGGGGGCAGCGACGAGATCCACAACGAACGCGGCTACTAGTTCCGCCGACCCTGATTATAGAATCCGTCAGTCCAGGCCACGAGCGGCATGATCGTGTGACAAAAATGCGCTGGTACGCGGAATTCGGGGTGGCGAATTACTGGATTGTGGATGCGTTCGAGAAGCGCCTGAGCTGCTTCGTTCTGGAGGGCGCGGCTTATCGTCAGGAGGCGGCGGGCAGGAAATCGGGGACGGTCAAGCCGGGCATTTTTCCGGGACTCACACTTCCACTCGAACGCATTTTTGGAGACTGATCTCAAAAAGACCGGCCCATGGATGACTCTCGGCCAAGCCGGCGTTTCAGCGGCGCCGTCACGCGGCGGCCGGCGGTTCTGGCGGCTCTGGTTCTGATCGCAGGGATTCTGGCTCATCCGATTCTTCCGCCCCACCCGCTGCTTTGGGCAATTCTGATCGCTGTTTTGGTTTTTATTTCAATTCTGATCATTCGCGCCACGGCGATTTGCTGCCTGTGCATTTTCGCCGCGGTTTTTTTTATTGGGGTTGCGTTGGCGCAGCTTCAGGATTCGTTTCTTCCGCGGAATCACATCGGACTCTTTACCGGCAGTTCTGAACGGCTGGCGGAATTGGAGTTGCGCATTACCGATCCGCCGCAGATTTCGGGCGGGATGGCGGAAATGCGCATGCTGCCGCCGAAGCAGATCGCCATGGCGGAGGTGCGCGCGGTGAAATCCGCCGGCGGCTGGGAGCCGGCGGTGGGGAAGATTCATATTACGATCGAGCCGCCGGATGACCGGCTGCACGCGGGGCAGGTTATTCGCGCGCTGGGATTCCTGAGCCGGCCGGAAGCGCCAAGCAATCCGGGGCAGTTTAATTTCGCCGAATATGACCGGCGGCAAGGAATTCTCGCCAGTTTTATCGTGCGGCGGGCGGAGACGATTCAGATTATCGGCAGCGATGAGTGGTCAATATTGCCGCGATTCAGGGAGGAGGCCCGGCTGTTTCTGGCGGCGGGATTCTCGTTGCCTCATGTGAATGACGCGGAGTTTCTGGAACTGCTGACGTTGGGGGATTCAGACGCGCGATTGCCGGATGTGCGGGACGATTTTGCAAACGCGGGCGTGGCTTATCAGCTATCCATCAGCGGGCTGCATATCGCGATCGTCGGCGGCGCGGTGCTGCTTATTTTGCGTCTGCTGCGGGTGCGGCCGCGGCCGGCGGTGTGGATCGCCCTGGCGGTCGTGGCTCTTTACGCGGCGACGGCCCTGCCGACGCAAACGGGGGCGCGATCGCTCATCATGTGCGCGGCCGGTGCGGCGGGACTTTTGTCGCGGCGAAAGGCGGATGCGTTTCAGCTTCTGGCGTTGGCCGTCATGGCGGTATTGCTTATCAACCCGAGTGAGTTGTACGAGGCGGGGTTTCAGATCGGCATGGTCGCGGTTCTCGGACTGGTGCTTTTCGCCGGGCGGATTGGATTATTCATCACCCGACTCTGGCAGTCGGATGATCCGTGGGCGCAGCACCAACATCAGCCCGGAGTGGTTCGCGGCATTTTCCGATGGATTGGCAATGCGCTCTGGCAGACGTTTCTGATATCGGCGGTGGTGTGGGTGATGGTGCTGCCACTGGTGGCATACCACTTCCAGCAGACCAATCCGTGGTCGGTGCCGGGCGGCGTCGTTTTGATGCCATTTACTGTGGTCACGCTGCTGGGCGGCATACTGAAGATCATTCTTACGGCGGTTCTGCCGCCGCTGGCGGGGTGGTGGGCAACTTTGGCGGGCGGGCCGGCAATTGTGCTGCGGCACATGGTTGGGTGGCTGGCGCATTTGCCGGGGGCGTCGATCCCGTCGGCGCCGCCTGCGATCTGGATGATCGCGATCTATTATGCGCTGGTTTGCCTGCCGCTGATTTCGTGGCGGCAGCGCGGGCGTCGCATGGCGATGCGGTTTTCGCCGTTGCTGGCGTGCGTTGCAATTATTTTTATTCCCGCTCCGACGCCGGGGATGCCGGTTTGGCCGGAGACAGCCCATCATAGCGCGGGCGTCGGCGGAGTGCGGGTTACGTTTCTATCGATCGGCGCGGGGCAGACCGCTCTGGTTCGCGTCAGCGGTGGGCAGACGTTTTTTGTTGATTGCGGCTCGACGCCCATCCCGGATGTTTATCGTTCGGTGATTCAGCCTTATCTGCGCGAGGAAGGCGTGCGCCGGGTTGATCAGATTTTCCTGAGCCACGGCGACTACGACCACATCAGCGCGGCTGGGGAAATCGTGCATACATTTGGCGTGCCGAGCGTGCGGCTGACGCCTTACTTTCGAGTTCATGCCGGGGGCAATGTTCCGGCTGAAGCATTGCTGCATCTGCTCGACACGCAAGGCCCGGCGCCGACGCTCACGCTGGCGGGCAGTCAAATTGATCTCGGCGGCGGCGCCACGGCCCGCGTGCTCTGGCCGCCGGCGAATTGCGACATGAATTCAAACAACTGCGGAATGGTTGTGAAGCTTGATTTCGCGGGGAAGTCGATTTTGTTTCCGGCGGATATTCAGGAGCCGCCGGAGTTGGAATTGCTGAAGCATCCGCGGGATTTGAAGTCGGACGTACTGGTCGCTCCGCATCACGGCAGCGCGGAAACTTCGACGCCGGCGTTTCTGCACGCGGTTGATCCGGAATTCATCGTCTGCTCGAACGGGCGGATGCTGTCGCACAAGCAAGTTGTTTTCGATCAGATCGCGGCGCAATGGCCGGTCTACCGGACCGATCGCTGCGGCGCAATTGATGTGATGATTAACGGGGATGGGCAGATTGATGTGGAGACGTTTACGGGAGCGGCGGCGGTGGGAGGAAGAGAAGTTAGCCACAGATGAAAATCCGATGTGAAGGCAGATGAAGGCAAGACATTATTGCCACAGATGAACACAGATTCACACAGATAAATTCAAATAGAGCAAAAGGATTTTTGCCACAGATGAAATTCAGATGGACACAGATAATAATTTGAGATTTCAGATTTCAGAAGCTGAATTATCTGTGTGAATCTGTGTTCATCTGTGGCAAATATCTTCGTTTTATCTGCATTTGCATCTGATTTATATCTGTGGCTAAAACCTCTTCGCATTTCACGGCACGACCGCATCGGCTTCGATTTCAATCTGTGCGTCGGTGTCGATGAGCTTGGCGACTTCCATGATGGCGGTGGCCGGGCGGATAGTGGAAAAGATTTCGCCGTGGACGCCGGCGACTTGTTCCCATTTCGTTATGTCGGTCACATACATGCGGGTGCGGATGATGTGCTCAACCTTGCCGCCGAGCAGTTCGATGGCGGCAGTGATGATCGCCAGCGAGCGGCGGGTTTGATCGGCGAGCGATTTGGAATAACTACCGTCGGCGTTGATGCCGACGGTGCCGCTAACGGCGATGGTGTTGCCGCTGCGAACGGCGCGGGAGTAGCCCATCTTGGGTTCCCACTTTGAGCCGGAGCTGGCGGTGTTGCGGCCGGATTGCTTGACGACGGTGAGATGAATGTCCTGGGACAAGGGGCCTCCGTAAAATGACTGGTGGCATGATAGCGGCGGGGACGAGGTCGGCAAGCGCCATGATCCGCCAAAGCTTGCCAATCCTTGGCGGCCTTCCTATGATTTTCGCATGGCCACTCACAACACAACGGCAACCATGAATATCTCCCTGCCGAATCCGCTCAAAAAATACGTGGACGAAAAAGTATCCAGCGGAATTTACGGTTCGGCAAGTGAATTCATCCGCGAGGCGGTTCGTGAGAAACTTGTTCGCGAACAGGAATCCGAGGCCGAAATGTCTCGCTTTTCTGAAAAGCTCCTTGAGGGAGTCAGGAGCAACAAGTCGGTGCTCTTTACGGACGATTATTTCGGCCGCAAGAAAGCCGCCCTGCTGCGCAAAGTTAGCCGCAAGAATCATCGGCCATGAAATTCACGCTGAGAATACTTGGCCCGGCCGTACATGATGCGAACGAGACGGCCTTATATATTGTGCGGGATAGTGTTGAGGCCGCGATGCGCATTTATAAGCCCGCGGAGCAAACATACCAGGCAATCAGAGAAAGCCCCGAGAGATGGCCACGTTACGAAATGCCCGAACGCGAGCTGGCGGGGTTACGCAAACGGGCAGTCGTTGGGTTCCGAAATTTTCTTGTGTTCTATCGGATCGTTGGCAATCGGGTCGAAATCGTGCGTGTTTTGCACGGCGCACGCGATATTCCCTCTGCACTTGCGGACGATTCAAAAGCCGACTAATCCATCTTCGGCCGGCGCTTGTGCCAATCCGTCGCGGCTTCATACATGCGGGCAATACGCAATAACTTTTCTTCGCCGAATGTCGGGCCCAGCAGTTGCATGCCGATGGGCAGGGGCTTGTCGCTGGTAGTGAAGCCGCAAGGCATGCTTAAACCGGCGATGCCGGCGATGTTGCAGGTGACGGTGAACACATCGCACAAATACATTTGCAGCGGGTCGCCGGTTTTTTCGCCGGCTTTGAAGGCGGGGGTCGGACTCGTGGGGCAGAGAATCACGTCGCATTTCTCGAACGCCTGATCGAAATCACGCTTGATGAGGGCGCGAATTTTTTGGGCGCGGACATAATAGGCGTCGTAGTAGCCGCTGGAGAGGGCGTAGGTGCCGATCATGATTCGGCGTTGAACTTCCTCGCCGAAGCCCTCGGCCCGGGACTTGCTGAAGAGTTCGATGATGTCTTTGACCGGCTCGGCGGTGCGGTGGCCGAAGTGAACGCCGTCGTAGCGGGCGAGGTTGCTGCTGGCTTCGCAGGGGGCAATGACGTAATAGGCGGCGATGCCGTATTCGGTGTGCGGGCAGGAGACCTCGACGACGGTTGCGCCCATCGATTGGTAGGTTTTGATCGCGGCCTCGACGGCGGCTTTCACCTGAGGATCAATGCCGCTGCCGAGTTGATATTCCTTGACGATGCCAATGCGCAGGCCCGCAAGCGGCTTGTTAATGTCGGCCAGATAATCCGGCACAGGGATTTCGACGCTGGTGCTGTCCATTGGATCGCGGCCGGCGAGGACATTCATCAGCAGCGCTGCATCTGAAACGGTCCAGCCGAAGGGGCCGATCTGATCGAGACTGGAAGCGAACGCGACCAGGCCGTAGCGGCTGACGCGGCCGTAAGTGGGCTTGAGTCCGACGAGGCCGCAGAGCGAAGCGGGCTGGCGGATGGAGCCGCCGGTGTCGGAGCCGATGCTGGCGGCACACATTCCCGAAGCCAGTGCCGCGGCGCTGCCGCCGGAGGAGCCGCCGGGGATGCGGGTGGTGTCCCAGGGATTTCTAGTTGCGCCGAATGCGCTATTTTCGGTGCTGGAACCCATGGCAAATTCGTCGAGGTTCGTCTTGCCGACGAAGACTGCGCCGGCGGCGGCGAGTTTCTTTACCACCGTCGCGTCATAAGGAGCGTGGAAATTTTCCAGCATTTTTGACGAGCAGGTAGTGGTGCCGAAACTGGTGCAGAGATTGTCCTTGAGCGCGATGGGGACGCCCGCCAGCGGTCCGGTTACTTTGCCTTCATCGACAGCCTTCGCCTGGGCGAGAGCCAGATCGGCATAAGTGCTGTTGAAGGCGTGAATGGATTTGTCGAGCTTTTCGATGCGATCGAGAGCCTGGCGCGTCAGCTCGACCGAGCTGATTTTCTTGGCTCGGATCGCGTCGCGGGCAGTGAGGAGTGTGTCGTACGCAAGCATGAAACTGCTCCCGATTTAGCCCGCGGAATCTTCGTCGCCGCCGATGACCTTGGGAACCTTGAAGAACGGCGACTCCGCGTCGGGCGCGTTGGATAAGACCTGTTCGACGCTCAGGCTCGGGCCGATGGTATCGTCACGGAATATGTTCTTGATGGGAAGGGCGTGAGCCATCGGCTCGATGCCGGTGACATCGACGCTTTGGATTTTATCGACGTATTGCAGGATGGATTCCAACTGGCCGGCGAGCTTTTCCAGGCGCTGGGGCGGCAGGGCCAGGCGCGCGAGCCTGGCGACATGCTGCACCTGATCTGGTGTGATCTGGGCCATGGCGTGGAATTTACTTGGTGGCGACGGCAGCCGTCGCCGCGGCAGCCGGTCGCTGGCGTCGGACGGGCTTGACGATCAATCCCTGCCGGATGGCGGAGGTCGAGACCTTCACGCGAACGATACTGCCGTTAATCAGGGCGCGGACGCGCTGAATATTGGGCTTGAACGAACGGCGGGAGATGCCGGTGGTTTTGGTACCGACGCCGCCAAGGTACTTGGCCTTGCCGCGATGGGTGACCTGATTGCCGAAACTGGTTTTTTTGCCGGTAAAGTGGCACACGCGGGGCATTGCCGACCTCTTTTAGTTCGTCGAAACGTTAAACAATTCAATCGAGCCGTGTAATGTAGGAAAAACCGCGGGCTAATTCAAGGGGGCAGGTGGGAAAGTAGCGTTTTAACCGTCAAGTCAACTGGAAATCCTTGAAATTCGCGTAAAACACCAATTTGCCCCAGCCCACACCCGCTGACTTTCCCGGCGTGGCGGCGTACTCTTTAGAGCATGTTCCGCCTGGGCCGACGGCTGCTGCCGATTCTGCAACTGACGCGCATGGCGCTGGTTTTTACCGCGCTGGCGGATAGCGGCTGCGCCTGGATGCTTCATCTCCGCCAGCAATTACCGGCCGGCAACACCAATGTCTGGACTCTCATTTCGCCCCATCGCGCGGCGGGTCTGGCGATGATTTCCATCGGGTTGTACGGCTTCGGGATGAGTTTCAACGACATTGTCGACCGTCGCCGCGATCAGCAACTCGCCAGCTATCGCCCGCTGCCGAGTGGCCGGATTGGGCTGGTCGCGGCGCATGTGGTTTGCCTGATGACGGTCATTCTCGCATTCATCGGATCGCTGATTTTTTCCATCCCCGGCGAATCACAAATGAGCTTGCTCCTCTTCGCATTTACGCTGTCGCTGATCATGTTTTACGATCTCGCCGGAAAGTATCTCGTCGCGCCGGGCCTTTTGACGCTCGGCCTGATCCGGTTTTTCAACGCGGCCATCCCCTCGCCGCGACTGGCGGTGCCGTGGCATCCGCTGCTGCTTCTGAATCATGTGGCGCTGCTTTCGACGATTTCGTATCACTGGGAACGAAAGCGGCCGCCACTGACCAAACGTCATTGGTGGTCGGTGCTGGGAGGATTGGCGGCGATGGATGCGCTGGTGATCGGAGCATTTTCCTGGCGGAGGCGCGGAGCGGCCGCACTGGCGATCACGCCTGGACTTGCGTTGCCGGCGGCGGCGGTCGTGGGGTTTATTCTGCTGGCCGTCTGGACTCGGCGCAGCGCCCGCAATCCGCGCCACGCCGGACAGGCTCTCATGCTGCGGGGACTGTTGTGGCTGATCGTGTATGACGCGGCCTTCGTGGCCGGCTATGTCGGGTGGAGCGAGGCCGGGGCGATTTTGCTGCTGCTGCCGATTGCATACATCAGCGTGCAGATCATGCGGTGGTGGAGCCGCTTGCTGGCGCTTTCGCAGCGGCCGGCGTTTAAGAGGGTGGAGGCGTGAGTTATACTATGGCCATGAACGTTCTTGTCGCAGGCGGAGCCGGTTACATCGGCTCTCATACCGTTAAACGTCTGAAGGAATCGGGTCATTCGCCAGTGATCTACGACAATCTTTCACGCGGCAACCGCGCGGTGATAGACCTGTTGAATGTCCCGGCCGTGATCGCGGATCTGAGCGACCGCCCGCAGGTTGTGGCGGCCCTTCGCGAGCACAAGATCGACACCGTCATGCACTTCGCGGCGTCCGCCTATGTCGGCGAGAGCGTCGAAAAGCCGCTGGATTATTACCGCAATAACGTGGCCGTCACCATCAACGTGTTGGAGGCGATGCAGGAAACCGGCGTGAGGCGGTTTGTTTTTTCCAGCACCTGTGCGGTCTACGGCGATCCGACAAAAATCCCCATCACCGAAGACGAAAAGAAGGCCCCGGTCTCGCCCTATGGGCGCAGCAAGCTGATGGTCGAGCAAATCCTCGGCGACTGGGTTATAGCCGATCCGAAAAACACCTTTGCCGCCCTGCGATATTTCAACGCCAGCGGCTGCGCCATGGACGGAACTCTCGGCGAATGGCACGTTCCCGAACCCCACCTGATTCCCGTGGTTTTACAGGCGATTCTGGGTCTGCGGCCGGGCATCACCGTCTTCGGCGCCGACTACCCCACCGCCGACGGCACCAACGTGCGCGATTATATTCATGTCGATGATCTGGCTAATGCACACATCCTCGCCATGGAAAAGCTAAAGCCCGGTGAGCCAATCTATTGCAATCTCGGCACCGGCAACGGATTTTCCGTGAAGCAGATCATAAGCGCCTGTGAGCAGGTTACGGGGAAGAAGGCGCCTGTGACCTACGGCCCGCGCCGCGCGGGTGACGCGATCGCGCTCTACGCCGACCCATCGAGCGCGAAAAGGTTGCTGGGATGGGAAGCGAAATACAAAGACCCGCAGTCGATCATTCAGTCGGCGTGGAACTGGTTCAGCAAACACCCCAGGGGCTATGAACAGAAATAAGATGGTGCGCCGGATTACAGCCGCGGCCTAGGTGGCGGCGGCGGATAATTGATTTTCGGCCGCGGCTGAGCGCCACCGCGGAATGGCGGCGGCGGAGTTACCGACATGGGTGATGGCGCGGCTTTGGGCGCGACGGGAGCCGCGGCAGGAATTCGGGCGGGTGCTGGAACGGGCGCGGCGGGAGATGGCGCGGCGGCCGGCGATTTGGGATCGCGCAACGAGTTTTCAATCTGTTGGAAAATCCGATCGATCGGATCGCGCTCATATACAAAATCGTCGAGCTTCAAAACGCCCGCCTGTCCGGTGTCGAGATGGTATCGTACCAATGCCACGCCCTTGCGATCCCATTTGGCCCGATCCACTGATTCGATTCTCTCCAGCGGTATGGGCGGATGCCCGGGGGCGTAAACCGTGCGGCCTTCCAGACGAATTCGCCCGCGCGAGCTGTACAAGGCGAAGACGACCAGTGCCAGACTCATCGGCGGCAGCCCAACGCCGAGCACCTGGTTAAAGCGAATGTCCGTTATCGTGTGCGGCTTGAGCTTTGGATCATCGCTGAGCACCCGCGCGTTTTCCGCCGGCCATTTGATGAAGCCGTCGCGGATGGACAAGACCGCGTAAAAAATCAGCCCCGCCGCCAAAATATAGCGCGTGTTGCGATAATACCGACCCGGGCCGGCGCTTAGATCGCCAATGGGCGCAGGCGCCGCCGGCATCTCAGTTTCAACCGCTTCGCTTGTCGGGGGCATCCCCTCACTCATGATGATCTCCTGATCGATGATCCGCTGCACTCTGATGCGCCATTCCGGCAAATCTCCGCCACGCGCTGCGCCGCCTGAACAACCGCAACCACGCGATCTTCACCGCCGGCCGATGCGGAATGGCGGCGCAAAGCCTCTCGCTGGCAATCCAGTTCCGCCGCCATTTTGCGGGCCGCGTGCGACGCCTGTTCCAATAAATCGGCTTTCTCCGCGCTTGTCATTGGTTCCATTTTACCGGGTATTGGCCAAATTAGAATTACGATTCTGGGAAACAGCGATTAGAATCAAGATTATGAGCCAGTTTCCCGAACCGCTGCACGTTGATTTGGCCGCTTTGCGGGTGGATTACTCGCAGCGTTCGCTGTCTGAGGCCGATATTGATGGCGATCCGATCAAGACGCTGCAGGTCTGGATCGACGAGGCCGTTGCCGCCAAGACCAATGAACCCAACGCGATGGCCCTGGCCACCTGCGACGGCCGCCGGCCGGGCGTGCGGATGGTGTTGCTGAAGGGGATTGATGCGGGCGGGTTGACTTTTTTCACAAATTATCAAAGTCGCAAAGCGGCGGAGCTTGATTCCAACGCCAACGCGGCGTGCGTCTTCTGGTGGCCCCAACTGCATCGGCAGGTTCGGGTTGAGGGAAGCGTATTGCGCACCAGCGTGGAAGAATCCGCCGCGTATTTTGATTCGCGCCCGCCGATGTCACGACTGGGGTCGGCGGCATCGCCGCAGAGTCAGGTGCTCGCATCGCGCGAGGAGTTGGAAGAGCGCTTCGCGGATTTGCAGCGCCAGTATCCCGGGGGAAATATTCCGTGTCCGCCGCACTGGGGCGGATATCGGTTGACGCCCCACCTGATCGAATTCTGGCAGGGACGGTTGAGCCGGATGCATGATCGGATTGAATGCGCGCTGGATCGCGAGACCGGGAAGTGGACGACGCGCCGTCTGGCGCCGTAAACCGACTTACCAGGTGTGCCTATATGCAATCCCGTTTAGCCGCAATACCGTTCAACGGCCATTCCAAAAAATCGCGCCTCCGGCCA